>Ga0114934_10000507_pt1 | contig 24853 bp, 15 predicted proteins | sample 4SBtaG_2_FD_99695 | JGI IMG/M metagenome (GOLD analysis project Ga0114934, IMG submission 99695) | Deep subsurface microbial communities from Kolumbo volcano to uncover new lineages of life (NeLLi) - 4SBTROV10_white metaG | ecosystem: Environmental > Aquatic > Marine > Volcanic ...
ACTGCCAATGGTCTTAAACCACAGCGGTGGAAGATATCTAAATAAGCCTGGTAGACCTGGGGGTAGTATTCATCCAAGTCGGCCATGCTCTCATGGAGACTGTAGCCCTCCTTCATGATGAACTCCCTCGCTCTGATCAGGCCGCCTCTGGGGCGGGGCTCATCTCTGAACTTGGTCTGGATCTGGTAGAGCATCAGCGGGAGCTGACGGTAACTTTTGATCTCCCGCCGCGCGAGGTCGGTGATCACCTCCTCGTCGGTCGGCCCGAGGATGAACTCCCTGGCCGTCCGGTCCCTGAGATGGAACAACTGCGGGCCGAAGTCGGCGAGCCTCCCGCTCCTCTCCCAAAGCTCTGCGGGGTGGACTACCGGCATGTGCAGCTCCTGCCCGCCGATCCCGTCCATCTCCTCGCGGATGATCTGCTCGATCTTCCGCAGGACCCGCCAGCCGAACGGCAGGTAGGTGTAGACCCCGGCGGAGAGGAGGCGGCCCAGCCCCGCGCGGAGCATCAGTTTATGGGAGGCGAGCTCCGCGTCCTTGGGGTCCTCCTTCAATGTCGGCAACAGATATCTAGAAAACCTCATCTATTCTCCCTGGGCGAAGAACTCGCCGAGCTCCACTAAGAGCCTGCTCGGAGTATAGTAAGTGGTGAGCGGGAGGGGCAAGGATTTCCTGAAGGAATGGCCGTAGCCCCGGTGGACGATGCGATTGTCGGCGATGATCACCGCCCCGCGGTCCTGATCTGTCCGGATCAGCCGCCCGAAGCCCTGGCGGAGCTTCAAGACCGCCTGAGGGAGGAAATAATCCCAGAAGGAGTCCCCACCAGCGGCCTCGATCTGCTCGGCACGGGCCTCGACTACCGGCTCCCCCGGGACGGGGAAGGGAAGCTTCGTCAGGACCAGGATCTCCAGGTCCTCCCCCGGCAGATCGACCCCCTCCCAGAAGCTGCTCGTCCCCAGGAGGATCGCCCTTTTGGTGGGGCTGTGGCGGAATTCCTCCATCAACTGAGCCCGGCTCCCACTGAACCCCTGGGCGAAGATCTCCTCTTCTCCGGCCTCCTGGAGTCTCCCATGGACCTGCCGTAGTAGCTTGTGCGAAGTGAACAGGACCATCGTCCGCCGCCCGATCCGCGCCGCCAGTTCCGATAATAGCTCAGCCAGCTCACGGTGGAACCCCTCCTCCAAAGGCTCGGGGAGGAACTCGGGGACGGCGAGCCGCGCGTTCTCCCGGTAGTCGAAAGGGTCGCCGAAGGAGTGGGCGCGGAGCCTTCCTTCAAGGCGGTCGAGCCCCAGGTGCTCCTCCAGGTAGTGAAAGTCACCGGCGACTGCCAGGGTGGCCGAGGTGAAGACTGCTGACTCCAGCCCCTTGAAAAGTCCCTCATAGAGAAGAGGGGCCACCTCAAGCGGTGTGGCGTAGAGGGCCGCGAAGCGCTCCTGCACCGCGGGGAGCTCGAACCAGAAGACGAACTGCTGATCGTCGGCCGCCGTTATAAATTCTAAAAGCCCGAGCAAGCGCCTCGCCCCAGCCAGGGCGGCGGCCGTCTGCCCCAGGAGCCCTTTCTGCTCGCTGAGCTGCTGCTCGTCGAGCCCCTCTAGGGCCCCTTCGATCCTCTCCAAAAGCGCGGCGAGCAGGGCCAGGCCGACCCGCAGTTCCTCCGACTCATCTTCCAGGCCCTCAAAGAGCCTCCCATCATAGCGCTCCTTCTCCGGATGCTCCAGGGGATAATCCTCCTCCTCAATCCTCCGTTTCTCCCGAACGGCCACGGTCAGGCGGGTGAAGAGCTCTTCGTTCCGGCGGCGGAGGACCCCCACTAGGTCGATCCCCTCCTCTAGCTTGCCCAAGATCTTCTCCTTCAGCTCATCTTTCAGCCTGCTCCTGCCGATCCGCCCGCGGAGTAGGGGAAGGAGTCCACTCAGCCTGGGCCCCTTCGCCCGGTGGAGCTCCTTGAGCAGGTCATTTATCTCCCAGAAGGAGAGCCGTCGGGTGAGGTGCTCGCTCGCCGCATCCTCGAGGTTGTGGGCCTCATCGACTATTAAGTATTTATACTCTCCCAGGATCCCATGATCGAGCTCCAGGTCCGCGAGGAGGAGGGCGTGATTGACCACGACGATCTCGGCCTCCCGGGCCGCGCGGCGGGCCCTGATGGAGAAACAGCTCTCATAGAAGGAGCACTCCCGCCCCAGGCAGTAGTCGGGATCATCATTGAGTCTTTTTACGGTCTCCCGCGCCCGCTCGCCCTTCCAGAAGCCATTGTTTTCAGCGATATCTCCCGTCTCGGTCTCCTCCAGCCAGACGGGGATGCTCAATAGTTCCTCCTCCGGAGCAAGCCCGAGTCCCCCCGCGCTCTCCAGGAGCAGCGACTCCCACTTGTGCAAGCAGATATAGTTTGCCCGCCCCTTGAGGAGGACCGCTTGGAAATCCCCCAACGCCCCTTTGAGGACGGGGATGTCCTTGGAGAAGAGCTGGTCCTGCAGGTTTTTCGTATTGGTCGAGACGACCACGCGGCCATCGTGCCCTCTCCCCCGGGCCCAGAGGATCGCCGGGACGAGGTAGGCGAAGGATTTTCCGGTTCCAGTCCCTGCTTCGGCGATCAAGAACCGCGAGTCATCGAAAGCTTGGGCGACCTCGTGGGCCATCGCGATCTGCTCCGGCCGCTCGCTGAACGATGTTAGCCTTTGGGCGAGCGGTCCCTCTCTCTTAAAAAAGGGCTCAACCTGGTCCGGGTCGAGCCGGAAATCCTCCCGTGCCTCCCGGGGATGGGGTTCCCACAGAGGGGCTTGGGCGGCCCGTCGTTCGCCGAGGAGGCCCCTCTCCCGGCGAAAATCCACAAGGCCGCTGAAGATCCCCCTAAGCTCCGGCGGGCTCAAGCCGGCCAGGTCCTTCAGGGCCCCCAGGCCGACCTCAAGCCCTCGCTCAAGCAGCTCAATTAAAAGATAGCCAGCCCGTGCGGCATCCGCGGCGGCGCGATGGGGCCCCTCCTGAGGCAGCCCCAGCCCCTCGGCCAGCGTCCCCAGTTTGTGATTCCTTGACCGCGGGAGGAGGGCGCGGGCCAGCAGGAGCGTGTCGAGCCACTCATATCGGGGTAACGAGATGCCCAATCCAGCCGCCGCGGCCTCGAGGAAGCCCCGGTCGAACTCGGCCTTGTGAGCCACGATCTTCCCTCCGCCGATGAACTGGAGAAACTCGGGCAGGACCTCCCCGAGCGGCGGGGCCCCGTTGAGGTCCTCCGGTCCGATCCCCGTCAATGCCGTGATGATCGGCGGGAGCTCCCCCTCGGGCTGGACGAGGGCGCTGAACTTCTCTTCTGGTTCCCCATCGACGAAGCGGATCGCGCCGAGCTCGATCACCTCCGCCTGGTGTGGTTCCAGCCCCGTGGTCTCCAGGTCGAGGGCGATAAAATTTTTTAAACCGAGCCCGCGGAGGAGCTCAGGATCGAGTTTTTTCATAATTTAAAACTAACTCCACCAGCTCGTCCACGATGCGGTCTTCCGGGACGCGCTTGACCATCTGCCCCCTGATATACAATGTCCCCCCACCGCGGCTCCCCACAAGGCCGACGTCCGCCCGCCCTGCCTCCCCCAGGCCGTTGACGGGACAGCCCATCAGGGCGATCTTGATTGGGTTTTTCATCCTTTCCAATCTTTGCTTGACCTCGTTGACAATTTTTTCTAAATCGATCAGCGTCCGGCCACAGGTGGGACAGGAGACGATCTCGGCGCCGCGCCGCCTCAGTTTTAAAGCTTGCAGAATCTCATAGGCCACGCGGACCTCGCGGACCGGGTCGCCAGTGAGCGAGACCCTGATCGTATCGCCGAGCCCCTCCTGGAGGAGCGTCCCGGTCCCGATCACCGATTTGACGATCCCCGCCTCTCCCGCCCCGGCCTCGGTCACCCCCAGGTGCAGGGGGTAGTCTCGCTCCCGGGCGAAGAGGCGGTAGGCCTCGATCATCAGCGGGACGTCGCTCGCCTTGAGCGAGACGACGATGTCGTAAAAGTTTTTATTCTCTAAAATCTCGATCTCCCGCAGGGCTGCCTCGACCAGTCCCTCCGGTGTCGGCTTGGTCTTGGGAGGGAGGGAACCGGCATTGACCCCGACGCGGATCGGGACCCCGCGATTGCGGGCCGCGCTGACGATCTCCTCGATATATTCGCGCTTGGTGATGTTCCCCGGGTTGAGGCGGAGCTTATCGACGCCCTCTTCGAGCGCTTTGAGTGCCAACCTGTGGTTATAATGGATGTCGGCCACCAGGGGGATTCCGATCCGCCGCCTGATCTCGCCGAGCCGTGAGGCCGCCTCCATGTCGGGGACGGCGACACGGACCAGCTCGCAGCCCGCCTGTTCTAGTTTCTCAATCTGGGCCACCGTGGCCTCCGCGTTACGGGTATCGGTGTTGGTCATCGACTGGACGATGATCGGCCTCCCCCCGCCGATAATCAGCTCGCCGACCCTCACTGCCCTCGTGGAACTTCTCTCCATCATTCGAGCCTCCCCAGCAACGTTCCTCCGGCCGTATCGACCACCCTCACTCTGACCAGCTCTCCTGAGAGACGCTCGCTCCCCTTGAAGAGGACCGTCCTGCCGTCGCGGCTCCGTCCGCGGAGTTTTTCATCAGCATAGTGCTCGACGAGGACCTCCACCGTCCGCCCGACGAATTTGCGGCTCTCTTCACCGCTGATTCGCTTCTGCAGCTCCAGCAACTCCTGATGCCTCCGCCGCTTCACCTCGTCGGGGATCGGGTCGCCATACTTCACCGCGGCGATCGTCCCCGGCCGCGGGGAGAATTTAAAAATAAAAGCGGAGCCGAACCGCGCCCGCTCCACCAGATCGACCGTCTCGCGGAAGTCCTCCTCTTCTTCAGTGGGGTAGCCGACGATCAGGTCTGTTGTAATATTCACTCCGGGGATGAGCCGCTTTGCTTCCTCAACTCTTTTCAAAAATTCGGCCTTGGTATAGGGCCGGCGCATATCGCGGAGCACCCGATCCGAGCCCGATTGGGCGGCCATGTGGATCTGCTCACAGACTCCTGGCAGCTCGGCGATCTCTTTTAAGATATCTTCGGTCATATCCTGAGGATGGGAGGAGGTAAATCTAATCCTGGGGATCCCCGTCGCCGCCACCTGGCGGAGGAGCTCGGCGAACCGCCCTTCGCCCCATAGGTCCTTACCGTAGGCATTGACGTTCTGGCCGAGCAGCGTGACCTCCCGATACCCCTGGGCGACGAGCTCCTCGACCTCGCGGACGACCTCTGCAAGAGGCCGTGAGCGGAGCCGCCCGCGGGTGTAGGGGACGATGCAGTAGGAGCAGAAATGGTCGCAGCCCTCGGTGATCGTCACGTAGGCCGTGATCCTGCTCCTCCGCAGCGCGGGGAGGTGGTCGAGCCCCGCGGGCTCGCTGATCCCTACCAGGCCACGCTTCCCCTGGGCACGGATGATCAGCTCGGGGAGCCTCTTGATATCGGCATCGGAGGTCCCGAAGAGGAGGTCGATCCCGCCCGTGCGGGTGAAGAGGCCCTCTTTTTTAGCCTGGGGGAGGCAGCCGCCGATCCCCAGCAAGATCCTCTTGCCTTGAGCACGGAAGAGCTTTACCTCCCCGATCTTTCCCTTTACTTTCTCTACGGCCTTCTCGCGGACGGTGCAGGTGTTGAAGATGACGACCTCGGCCTCCTCCAGCTTATTTATAATCCGATAACCCGCCTCCTGGAGGACCCCAGCGATCGCCTCGGACTTGTGCTCGTTGAGCTGACAGCCCCAGGTGTGGATGTAAACTCTTTCTAACATCAGCCTTAACTATACCGTGGCAGAGAGAACCTTGTCAATGGGAAGGTACTGACCTCTGGACACGAGATAGGAGATTGGCAGATACGCCCCCTGCGTAAGAGAAGGGCCGCTTTCCCCTCTCCCTTGAAGGGAGAGGTTGGGTGAGGGTGATCGGTTACTCCCTCGTCTCTTCTTGTTTCTTTGTCCCCCCCTAGCCCCTCCCGCGACGGGGGAGGGGAATGCAAGTGGGGTCTCATTCGGGCGAGAGGCTATTGTCCGAACTTGCATCCGAAGCTCAGGATGGTAGGGGCGATTCGCGAATCGCCCCTACCATTAAGACATGAACAGGGAGGACTGGGGCGGCCCTCCCCCTCGCAGTTATCTTACGGGATAGAAGTCCTGGTAGGACTCGGCATTCCCCTTGACCTCGTGAGTGCTCATGTAGACGGGATGGTAGTCGTTGGCCAGCCAGAGGCGGAGCTGATCGCCGAAGTGCTTATTCCCTAAAACGCCGCTCTCCCCGCCGGGGAGCACCTCCCAGGCCTGGGGACCGCGCGGTGTAAGCTCGGCGACCATCCGCCGCGCCGGGCCATGGCTGAAAGTAAAGCTGTTCGCGTCAGAGGCCCGCACGCTGTAGTTTGAAGCATCGACGACGCCGAGGGCCCCGTCGGTGGGGATGCCGCCCTGATAATTGGCGAACCCTGCCGGTGGGATGTTGAACGGCCCGCCGAGGACGTTAGCGAAGGTGACGCGGTGGAGCCTCCCCCAGCGGTAGTCCCGCAGGTCCACCGAATGGTTGAAGGCTGTGGCAAAGGGGTCCCCGGCCAGCAGGTCGAGCGCCTCCTTGAGGCTCTCCAGGACGAGGAGGTCTCGGTTCTGCTCGGGGGTGAATCCCACCTGGGGGGTGGAGAAGAAGCTCAAGCCGGTCTTACCGAAGCCCTTGTTCTGGTCGAAGTTATCCAATAGATTCAGTAGCGCCTTGATGGCAAACTGGGTCGGCGGCTTGGGGAGTTGGGGCGAGACGTTGTTCAACGTGGCATCGATCGTCTTCTGCACGAAGCGGCTGGCCCAGACGTTGAAGATCGTCGTGGCCACGCTGTCGCGGACCTCAGCCTGGCTAGGCGTGGTCAAGGCTGTAGCCGTATCGTCATAGTCGAATCCCTGGGGGATACCAGTAGGCGTATTATAGCTCCAGCTCCGCAAGAAGTCGATCGCCCACTGGATCTTGGGGACCTCGGTGAACTGGGCCAGCTCCCGCGGCGCGCCCCGCTCCCCGGCTACCTTGTAGGCCTGGAGGATATAGGGGACAAGTCGTCGTCCCTCCAGTTGCATTACGTCGCCCTGGAAGCGCTCTGCCTCTGAGAGTGAGACCTTGCGGTCGCCGCTCGCCAGGGCCCCGCGGATCAGCTCCGTCAACCGCCCGGCGCGGAAGCCCAAGTCGTAGCTATAGTTCAGATAGAAGATTCCCCCGTCGGGACGGAGTTGGTTGAGCGGGTTGTTGTCCAGGGTGTTTCCGACTGGATCATTATTGGCAGTGACGACGAAGCCGAGGGGCGGATTGACGATTTGGGGCATCTCGCTGAAGGGCAGAATCTTATAGGGCGTCGCCTGGTCCGCCGGGCGGTTCGGCTGGGGGATCCACTGATGCTTATAGGTCCCCGTCCCATCGCGGATCAGCCAGGGCGGGATCGCCCCATCGACGGTCCCCGCCTCGAGGTCCTCCCGCAGGGGGAGCTCCCCGGAGGTAAAGTAGGCGATATTGCCATCGACGTCGGCATAGGCCCAGTTCTGGGAGCCGAAGTCGAAGTATTTCAAGCCCTCCTTGAACTCGTCTAAGTTCTTTGCCCGGTCCCAGATGCGGAAGGTCTCCAGCTCATGAGTGGCATAGAAGCCGGTGAACTGGACGGAGAGGGCCGTGCCGCTCTTCAGGTCCAGGTTGATGATTGGGCCGTGGCGCGGGACGACCAGCGTCGCCTGGGGGACTCCCGCGGAGGCCGGGACTGGCACCACGTCGTCGAGCTTGCCGTCCCCAACCACGTTCATCTTGAAGGCCTCAGGGATGGCCTGGACCGGCTCTAGCTTCCCGCGGAAGTAGGTGTAGAGTTTGCCATTCTGCTGAACGACCTTCTCCTTGAAGGTGTCGGTCACGTCCATGGGGTTCATCGTTGAGCCCCAGGCGATCCGCTCATTCTGCCCCTGGATCACCGTAGGGATCCCGGCAAAGGTCACCCCATAGACGTTCAACTCCCCGGGGACCACCTGATGGATCTCGTAGAAGATCGCGGGACTGGTCAGGGCGAGATGGGGATCGTTGGCGATGATTGGATGGCCGCTGGTAGTGTTCTTTCCAGTGAGGAGGAACCAGTTGCTTCCCGCCCCCCGGCGCTGGAGGATCGGCTGGAAGAAGTCCAAGTTCTTAACCCGATTGTAATAATCCTGAGCCAGCTTGAGCGCCGGTCCGAGTTTTGTAAGATATACCTGGGGGTCGAACCCCTTGACGCCACTGAGCGTGGTTGCCAACTCCTCTCCGCGGAGGCTGACCGCGCTCCCCGTAGCGTCAGGGATGGCGCATGCTGGATTAGCGGGGGCGCTGCGGAAGAGGTCCTCCTGGAAGAGGTCCATCCCGACCAGCCCGCCGAAGGCCTTCTGATAGGCTAAGAGCTTCAGGGTATTCTCCACGTCCAGATCGAAGGAGAGCTCAAAGGCGATCGCCTTGCCGATCACCAGGGTATCGGTGACCGTCCAGGGCTCGACTTTTGAGATCTCCAGCGCCCCGTATTCGGGCGGGAGCTTCCCCCCGGCCTCAGCCTCGGCAATATAGGTATTCACGCCGTCGGCGAAGGCCTCAAGCTCCGCCAGGGCCTCGGGGGAGAGCACTGCCTGGGAGAGCTCCGCCGCCCGCCGCAGGCCCAGGGTCCGCAGGGTGACATCACTCTTTAGGGCCCCCTGGCCCAGCAGCTCCGCTAGAGTTCCGCTGGCCTGCCGCCGCGTCACGTCCATCTGGAAGAGCCGGGCCCGCGCCTCCAAGTAGCCGGTGACGAAATAGAGATCGTGAGTGTCTTGGGCGTAGATATGGGGGACGCCGAAGGGATCGGTCACCACCTCCACATGCTTCTCCAGCCCCTTGAGCACCTCAGGGGGCACCAAGGCCGGTCTCCCTCCCCAAGCCACCTGGGGCAGGGAGAGGAGGGAGAGAGAGGCCAATACCAAGAGCAGGGTCAGGATTTTGCGCATGATCAACCTCCTTAGGTTCAATGTTTAAGGCCATTATACCTCTCTGGGGGTCGGGATACAAGTGAAGTGGTCCTCCGCCTGGTTGACAATCAGGCACCTCTTGTGCTATAAGTAAAAGTAGCTCTCACTTGAGAAGTCCCAGGCCCTGCGGGTGAGGCTAGAACTAGAAGAGAATGATTAAGGGGGAATTGCGATGGAGAGATTCAAGTGGTTGGACAGGGGCAGGCTGAGCAGGCGCGATTTCTTAAAAGCCCTGGGCCTGACGGCGGGGATGGCGGCGCTGGGGAGCCCCCGGCTTCTCCATGCCCAGGAGCCGATCAAGGTGGGGGTCCTCGGGCCGGAGGGGATCTTCGTCGGCGAGGGGATCAAGGACGGGGCCACGCTGGCCGCGGAGGAGATCAACGGTAACGGCGGCCTCCTCGGACGAGAGCTCCAACTGCTCTTCGCCGATACGGAGATGAACCCGGCGGCGGGGATCACTGCGGTCCAGGATCTGGTGATCTCCCGGGGGGCGAGGTTCCTCGTGGGGCTCTTCCGCAGCGAGGTCGTCGTCTCCATCGCTCAGCAGATCTACCGCTATGGCGTCCCGCTCCTGATCACCGGGGCCACCGAACCGGCCCCCACGGACATGGTCGCTCAGGATTACAATAAATTCAAGTATATCTTCCGGACGATGCTCAACGGCGGCTTTCTCGGGGCAAATATGCTGGAGTTCGCCAAGGGATTCCTCGCCGGGGAGCTCCTGGCACAGGGGAAACTGCCGAATAATAAGGTCGCCGTGGTCGCCGAGGACCTCATCTGGACGGTGCCGATCGCCGACCAGCTCAAGCGAAGCCTCCCTCAGATGGGCTTTCAATTAGTTAACAACCCGATCCGTATCGCCGTGGGGACGACGGCCTTCACGCCGATCTTAACACAGATCGCCAACTCCGGCGCGGCGACGACCTTGACGATCTTCTCCGACCCAACGATGGTCCCCTTCGTCGCCACCTGGGCTAATATGCAGGTCCCGACGGCGCTCTTCGGGGTCAATGCCCCCTTCAACGACCCCGCTACCTGCCGTGCGATCGGGGGACTGGCCCAGTGGATGGTGGAGATAGAGGTCACCGGTGGCCGGGCAGAGATCCTGGGGAAGACGATCCCCTTCTTCGACGCTTATATGAAGAAGTTCAAGAAAGAACCAGTCTATACCTCCTTCCTCACCTACGATACAATCTATCTCTTGGCCGACGCGATCACGCGGGTGGGGAAGACCGATGCCAATGCGATAATTCCCGCCCTGGAGGCGACCGACTGGAAGGGGGCGTCGGGAAGGCTCCAGTTCTATAGCAATCAGACTTCTCAAGGACAGCAGGAACTGGACAAGGTGAAGGAGATCAACCCCTATGTCGGGCCGCACGACTCCAAATATGGGCCAGATTTTATCTATCCCGTCCAGGTCGAGTTCGTCGAGGAGTGCCAGAAGGAGGTCGTCTGGCCGGCGGAGCGGCGGACGGCAGAATACAAGTTGCCGCCCTGGATGTAAAAACGAGGGTGAGGAGGGAGGTGAGAGGTGGAGCAGGAGATCGTTGAGATGAGAGAATATAATAAAGGGGGTATGAAGTATGGCAGAGTTTAGTTGGTTGGAGAAGGGCAAGTTGAGCAGGCGTGATTTCCTGAAGGGCCTGGGCCTAACGGCAGGGATGGTGGCCTTGGGAACACCGAGGCTCCTCCACGCTCAAGAGCCGATCGTCATCGGGGCCCCGGGGCCGCTGGAGATCTTCGTCGGTGAGGGAAATGCAAATGGGGTAGGAATGGCGATCGCGGAGCTCAACGCCAATGGCGGGGTGCTCGGCCGCCAGTTGGTGATGGAGACGGCGGACACGGAGCAGAAGCCGGAGGTGGGGATCGCAGCGATCCAGGACCTAGTAGTCACTAAGAAGGCCCAGTTCCTTATCGGCCTCTTCCGCTCCGAGGTCGTCATGGCCTCCTTGCCCTCGGTGGCCAAGCTGGGGGTCCCGCTCCTGATCACCGGATCGACCTACCCCGGGGCGACCCAGCAGGTGGCCAAGGACTATAAGACCTATAAATACATCTTCCGGCCGATGATCAACGGGAACTTCCTGGCCGTGCACCTCCTGGAGTTCTCCGCCGATTACCTGGCGGGCTTCCTGGTCAAGAAGGGGCTCCTGCGGAGCAACAAGGTCGCCATCGTCTCTGAGGACCTGCTCTGGACCAAGCCGGTAGAGGGCCTGCTCCAGCAGACGCTGCCTAAATTCGGCCTGGATGTGGTAGGGGCTGTGCGGATCGCCGTGGGGACGACGGACTATGGGCCGGTCTTCTCGAAGATGAGCGACGCTGCAGCAGCGATCACCGTCTTCTCCGATCCGGGGGTCTCGATCCCCTTCGTGGCCGCCTGGGCCACGGCGCAGGTCCCGATCCCCCTCTTCGGGATCAATGCCCCCTTCCAGGGGCCGGAGGCCTTCGCCGCCACCCAAGGCCTGGCCGAGGGGATTGTCCAGACGGATGTCGGCGCGGGGGCCGACGTAGCGATCACCTTCCGCTCGCGCCCCTTCCATAAGTCTTACGTTGCAAAGTTCGGCAAGGCCCCCGTCTATACCGCCTCCATCGGCTACGATTCGGCCTATCTCCTCGCCGATGCGATTACGCGGGCGGGGACGGTCAAGGCCGATGCCGTGGTCGAGGCTTTGGAGAAGACTGACTGGACTGGCGCTTCAGGTCAGATCCAGTTCTATGGGGAGAACCCGGCGGCGGAGGACCCCAAGTATGGACCCTATGCCGCCCGGCACGATTCCAAGTATGGCCCGACGATGATCTACCCCGTCGAGGAGCAGCTCGATGCCCAGGGGAACAAGATCGTCATCTGGCCGCTCGTTTGGGCGAACGGGAGCTTCCTCCTGCCGCCCTGGATGCGCGGACGCGGATAGTCAATCAACCGGGGAGGCCCCGAGGGGCCTCCCCGGTTTTGTGAGGAGGTGACTAAGGCTGAAACGACCGTGGCTTGAGAGCTATCCTGAGGGAGTCCCCCATTCCCTCGACTATCCTGACGTGCCCCTCTTCCAGCTCCTGGAGGAGTCGGCCCAGAGATTCCCCGACCGCCCGGCAATCATCTACTACGGCCGCCAGATCAGCTACCGCCAGCTTAACGGGTTGTCAAAGACCTTTGCCGCTGCCCTTCACGATTTAGGAGTGAAGAAGGGCGACCGCGTCTCGATCAATCTCCCCAATATCCCCCAATTTGTCATCGCCTTCTACGGGGCCTTGAGACTAGGGGCGATCGTCGTCCAGACCAACCCGATGTATACCGAGCGGGAATTGAAAGAACTTTTAAATGACTCCGGAGCGGAGACGATGATCACCCTCGACCTCCTCTACCCGCGGGTGAGGGCAATCCGCAGTGAGACAGGCCTGAAGCAGGTGATCCTCACCAGCATTAAGGACTTTCTCCCCCCCCTCCTCAAGGCGCTCTATCCTTTAAAGGAATTACTGGAGCATAAGCGAGTGAACCTCAAGGGAGAAGACTTTTATAGCTTTCCGGGACTGCTCCGCCGCTACCGTGGCCAGCAGCCGCCGCAGGTGGAACTCGAACCTGAGAACGATGTCGCCCTCCTGCAGTATACCGGCGGGACGACCGGCCTCCCCAAGGGGGCGATGCTCACCCACCGGAATCTCGTGGCCAACGCCCTCCAGACCCGCTCCTGGTTCCTGCGAGCGGAGGAGGGGCACGAGCGGGTGCTCGCCGTCCTCCCCTTCTTCCACGTCTATGGGATGACCGTGGCGATGAACCTGCCGATCGCCCTCGCCTCGGCGATGATCCTCCTCCCCCGCTTCCAGATCGATGAGCTTCTCAAGACGATCAACAGGTATCAGCCGACGATGTTCCCCGGCGCGCCGACGATCTATGTCGCGTTCAACAACCATCCCCAGATCAAAAAATACAAGGTTGGCTCGATCAACGATTGCATCTCCGGCTCAGCGCCGCTGCCCGTGGAGGTGAAGAGGCGGTTCGAGGAGTTGACCGGGGGGCGGTTGGTCGAGGGCTATGGCCTCTCGGAGGCCTCGCCGGTAACCCACTCCAACCCCTTGGACGGGCGGGACATCCCCGGCTCGATCGGCCTCCCCTTCCCCGACACCGAGGCTAAGATCGTCAACCCTGCTACGGGAGAGGATCTGGGGGTCGGCGAAGTCGGGGAGCTCCTCATCCGCGGCCCCCAGGTGATGAAGGGCTACTGGAACAACCCCGAGGAGACGGCCGGCGTCCTCAAGGAGGGCTGGCTCTATACCGGCGATATCGCCAGGATGGATGAGCAGGGCTACTTTTACATCGTTGACCGCGAGAAGGATGTGATCATCGCCTCCGGCTATAACGTCTATCCCCGCGAGGTCGAGGAGGTGCTCTACCAGTATCAGTATCCGAAGGTCGCGGAGGTGGTGGTGATCGGTGTCCCCGATCCCTATCGTGGGGAGACGGTCAAGGCCTTCATCGTCCCCCGCGCTGGGGAGGAGCTAAATAAAGAGGAGATCATCGCTTTCTGCCGCGAGCGGCTCGCTGCCTACAAGGTCCCCAAGCTGATTGAGTTCCGCGACTCCCTCCCCAAGACCGCCGTGGGGAAGATCTTAAAGCGTGAACTCCGCGAGGAGGAGTTGCGCAAGGCTCAGGGCTAGGGTTTGACAGTGAGGAGGGGGAGGAGGCTAAAATCAAAGGCCTCGTGCCTTAGGAGGTCTTTGTTTGAACTTCGGCCCCCAGTGGCCTCGGAGGACGATGGGCGCCTCTCAATAGGCGGGACACAGGGGTTGCGGAGCTCCTACAACGAGCGATCCTAATCGAAGGAGGTAGAGAGATGGCCTACAAGAACCTGATCTATCAGGATGAGGGCGCGCTGGCGCTGATCTCCCTCAATCATCCGCCGGTCAATGCCCTCTCTTCGGAGCTGATCGCGGAGCTTGACCAGGCGGTCGAGGAGGTCAAGGCTGACGCGCAGAAGAAGGCCCTGATCATCAATTCGTTGCTCGAGGGGGTCTTCATCGCCGGGGCGGACATCAAGGAGATCGAGCGGATTGAGAGCGGTGAGCAGGCGAAGGAGCTGGTACGTAAGGGGAAGGGTTTTATCGAGAAGATCGAGAACATGGAGATCCCGGTGATCGCGGCGATCAACGGCTTCTGCCTCGGTGGGGGACTGGAGCTGGCCCTGGCCTGCCATTTCCGTATAGCAGCAGAGAGTGCCGCCTTCGGCCAGCCGGAGATCAACCTTGGAATCATCCCTGGCTTCGGGGGGACGCAGCGTTTAAGCAGAACGATCGGGCGGGCACGGGCTCTGGAGATGATCCTCACGGGGAACAACATCATGGCCCGCCCGGCGGAGCAGTGGGGTCTGGTAAATAAGGTCGTCCCCGAGGATGACCTGCTGAGCGAGGCCCGGGCCTTGGCCGGGACACTGGTCAGGAAGGGGAAGGTCGCCCTCGGCGCGGCGCTGGCGGCGACCGTCGGGGGACTGAAGCGCCCCTTCCCAGAGGGCCTGGAGCTGGAGACGGAGCAGTTCGGTCGCGTCGCCGAGACTGATGATATGCGCGAGGGGACCCAGGCCTTCCTGGAGAAGCGTCAACCGCAGTTCAAAGATAAGTAAAGGAGTGTAGAGATGATCGAATTCGAATTCAGCGAGGAGCAGAAGATGCTCCGTAAGTCGGTCCATGAGTTCGTCGAGGAGCGGATCAAGCCGCTGGCGGACCAGATCGAGGAGGATGATGAGATCCCCCAGGATTTAATCAGCGAGATGGGCGAGCTGGGCTACTTCGGGGCGGTCGTCCCCGAGGAGTTCGGCGGCTCGGGCTTCGGAGAGGTCGGCTACTGCAGCGTAGTCGAGGAGCTCTCGCGGGGCTCCTCCGCCGTAGCGGTCCTCGTCGGGGCCCATGAGAGCCTCGCTGAGACGACGATCCTCCTGGGGGGGAATGAGGAGCAGAAGAAAAAATATCTGCCCGAGATGGCCGCGGGGAAGAGGATCGGGGCCTATGCGCTCACCGAGCCGGAGGCCGGAAGCGATGCCGGTTCGATCCACACGAGGGCCGAGGATAAGGGCGACCACTACGTCCTCAACGGCTCGAAGGTCTTCATCACCAACGGCAATATTGCCGATGTAATCGTCACTTGGGCCGTCACCGACCCCTCGCTTGGCTCCCGTGGGGGGATCACTGCCTTCATCATCGAGCCGACGATGAAGGGCTTCTCCGTGGATCAGTTGGAGCGGAAGATGGGAATCCACGGCTGCCACACGGCCGACTTGAGCTTCAAAGATATGGAGGTCCCCAAGGAGAACGTCCTCGGTCAGGTCGGCGGCGGCTTTAAATTAGCCCTGACGGTGTTGGACTACGGCCGGACGAGCCTCGCCGCTGGCTGCCTCGGCGGGGCTAAAGAGCTATTGGAGATCTCAACGGCCTACGCCCAGCAGCGGATGCAGTTCGGCAAGCCGATCGCCCAGCAGCAGGTGATCCAGTTCATGTTGGCGGACATGGCAGCCAAGATCTACGCCCTGGAGTCGATGGTCTACCGCGCCGCCTGGCTCTTCGACAGCAAGAAGCCCTTCATCCGCGAGGCCTCGATCGCCAAGCTCCTCGGCTCGGAGTGGCTCGGCGAGATCGCCGATGCGGCCGTCCAGATCCACGGTGGCTATGGCTATATCAAGGACTATCCCGTCGAGCGCTTCTATCGCGACGCGCGGATCAACCGGCTCTTTGAGGGGACAAGCGAGATCCAGCGGCTGATCCTCGCCCGCGATGTCCTCAAGAGGGGAGGGTATTAGCCATCAGCTATTTAGCTATCAGCTATCAGTTATTAGCTATCAGCTTTCAGCTATCAGCTAAAGTCAAGACGTGTCCTTTGCTGATTGCTGACGGCTGAGTGCTTTCTTTGCTGACCGCTGACCGCTTTTTTTGCTGATTGCTGACCGCTCCTGATGGCCGAGATAGTGCTCTTCTCCCTCTCGATCAGTGCCCTCTATGCCCTGGTCGCCATCGGCTTTACGATGATCTTCGGCGTCGGGGGGGTCCTCAATTTGGCCCACGGGGCGCTGATCATGGCCGCGGCCTACACCGCCTTCGCCGCCAAGGTCTACCTCGGCTGGAACATCTACCTCTCCGCGACGTTGGCCGTGGCCTTCTCCGCCCTGCTCGCCCTGACACTCTACGGCGGCCTCACCAGATACGCCCGGCCGATCTTCGTCCTCGTCGCCGCTCACTCCGGCTACTGGTTAGGACATAGTCAGCTCCACCTCGGCCTGGCCCCCGCAGCAGCGCTCGCCGTCTTCGTCGGAGCGGCCTTCGGAGTCATGGCCTACGGCTACCGGCGTCTCTATCCCTATGCCCTCTGGGCCCTGATCGCTGCCCTGCTCTATTACCTCTTGGGGCCGCTTCTGGGACTTAAACTCTATCTGGCCCTTCCCCTCGCCCTGCTCCTCGCTGCCCTCTTCGCCCTGGGGCGGAGGCAGGGCTGGATCAAGCGCGATGAACAGGGCATTTTTTTTATCTCGCTCCCCTATGTGGCCTATGTCGCAGCCGGGATCTTCCAGCTCAACCCCTGGCTGGCCCTGGCCGTTGCCGTGGCCTTTGCCACCCTCTTCACCACTGGCCTCATCCGCTACGTCCAGCGGTCCTCTGTGATCACGATGATCGTCACCCTGGCCTTCGCCCTGATAATGGAGGAGCTGGTGAAGATCCTCTTCGGCCCTACCCCACGGATCCTTCTCCCCTTGATCAGGGGAAATACCATCATCTTTGGGGTGAAGCTTGGCAACACCCAGGTCCTGGCCTTCGCCGTCTCCTGGCTGGTGATTGGGCTACTCTGGTTCTTCATCCGCGGGACGAGGATGGGGAAAGCGATTCTGGCCACCGCCCAGGACCGGGTCGGGGCAGCGCTGGTGGGGATCGACCCCGAGCTGGTCTACATCATCACCTGGACGATCTCGGGGGCGCTCGCCGGGATCGCGGGGGTCTTCTTCGCCTCCTCGCTGGCGATGCTCCCGACGATGTGGCGCGATCCGTTGGTAATCGCGTTCGCCATCGTCATCCTCGGGGGATTAGGGAATATTCAGGGCTCGCTGATCGCCGCTTACATCGTCGGTTTCTTAGAAACCATCACCGTCTACCTCCTCTCCCCCTCCTGGCGCGGCCTCCCCTCCTTGATTCTGTTGATTCTCATTCTGATCCTCAGGCCGCAGGGGCTCTTCGGGAGGGAGCTGGAATGAGGGAGAGGGCCGGTTACCTCCGCTACATCGGATACCTCTTCCCTGCAGGCACCGTCGCCCTGCTCGCTATTGCCCCCTATCTTCTGGTTCATCGGCCGAGCTGGATCACTATCTTAACCTTGGCCAACTTCTTCGCCGTCTTCGCCATGAGCTGGGATATCCTCTCCGGCTACACCGGCCAGATCAGCTTCGGCCACTCCTTCTTCATCGGCGCGGCGGGCTACACCAGCGCCCTGCTCAATGTCTACCTGCACTGGCCGATCTGGATCACGATCCCGCTGGGCACCGCTGCAGCGGTGATCATGGGGCTGCTCGTCGCCGTCCCCGCGCTACGGCTCCGCGGGCCCTACTTCTCCCTGGTAACGCTGATCCTGCCAGTCGTGGCGCTCAAGCTCGTCTTGATCCTCTCCAAGTTCACCGGGGGGGAGCTAGGGAAGTCTGGCCTGACCCCACTGAGCTCTGTCACCTCCTTCTTCGCCCATCAGCGGGCTCTCTACTTCGACTCCCTGGGGCTGATGGTCCTGGTCGCCATCTTTCTCACCTTAATAGCCCGCTCCAAGGTGGGGAAGATCTTCGAGGCGATCCGCGAGAGCGAGGAGGCGGTCGAGGCGGCGGGGATCAATACGGCCAAGTATAAGATCCTCGCCTTCATCATCAGCTCATTCGTCGCCGGGCTCGGCGGGGCAATCTACGTCCACTACTGGGAGAGCCTCATCCCCTCAACGATCCTCCCCTTGACACTCTCCGTCGGACTGATTATCGCCGCGGTCGTCGGAGGGATGGGGACGATCATCGGCCCGATCGTCGGCTCTTACTTCTTCATCGCGGGCCAGGAGTATGTCAAGGAAGTCGCGCGGAGCTCCTCCTCCCTAAAGTTCCTCGAGAGGTGGGATGTGCTGATCTTCCTGGTGATCCTGATCCTGCTCATCTTCTTCGCCCGCCGGGGGCTCCTCCCCTCGCTCTATGCCCTCCTGCGGCGATTCCTCCCCACTCCGACCCCCAAGAGGTCCAAATGACTGGCATCCTAGAGCTTGAGCGGCTGCGAAAGAGCTTCGGCGGGCTGGTGGCAGTCAACGGGCTCAGCCTCAGTGTCGCGGAGGGAGAGATCCTGGGGTTCATCGGGCCGAACGGTGCGGGGAAGACGACCGTCTTCAATCTGATCATGGGGTCCTTGCGGCCGGACGCCGGGCGGATCACCTTCCAGGGCAAAGATATAACGGGCTGGCGGACCTACCGCGTGGTCAACGCCGGGATCGCCCGCGTCTTCCAGCTCTCCCGTTATTTGAAGCATAAGACGGTCTTCGAGAACATCGAGATCTCGACCATCTCTAATAAAATCTTTGCCCGCGAGGACCGCCGGGCCCGCGAGGAGAGGGTCCTTGAGGCAGGAGAGCTCGTCGGCCTGGAGGAGGACCTCCAAAAAAAGCCTTCTGCCCTCCCCCATGCCAGCTTAAGGAGACTGGAGATCGCCAAGGCGATCGCCACCGGGCCTAAATTGTTATTATTAGATGAGCCCTTCGCCGGGCTCTCCGCCCAGGAGGTGGAGGAGGTCTCGGTGGTGATTGATAAGCTCCGCCGCGAGGGGCGGACGATCGTCCTGGTCGATCACAACATGCGCGGGCTGATGCGGCTGGTTGATCGGGTTGTGGTAATCTCGTTTGGGGAGAAGCTCGCCGAGGGGCTCCCGGAGGAGGTGGCCCATGATCCGCGGGTCCAGGAGGCCTACCTCGCCGGCGGGAGAGATAACGATGAGGCTGCTTGAAATTAAAGAGCTGGATGTCTACTACAGCAAGGCCCACGTCCTCAAGGGGGTCTCCTTGCACGTGGGTGAGGGGGAATTCGTCGCGGTGATCGGGCCGAATGGGGCGGGGAAGACAACCCTCTTCCGCTCCATCTCCGGTCTAAAAGAATACCGCGGGCGGATCCGCTTCGCCGAGGAGGAATTACCAGGGAATCCGGCGGCAATCGTCGATCTGGGGGTGATCCACTGCCCCGAGGAGCGCCACCTCTTCCCCTTCATGAGCATCTATGACAACCTGATTTTGGGGGCCTACCGCCGCAATCGGGATAGGGCCGTGCAGGGGGACCTGGAGACGGTCTATGCGCTCTTTCCCATCCTGCGGGAGCGGCGACGGCAGTTGGCGCGAACCCTCTCGGGTGGTGAGCAGCAGATGCTGGCGATCGGGCGGGCGCTGATGGGCAGGCCTAGGCTTCTATTGTTGGATGAGCCGACCCTGGGTCTGGCGCCAATCGTGAGGCAGGATATCTCTAAGGTGTTGAAGCGGATCAATGAGCAGGGAATGACGATCTTCCTCGCTGAACAGAATGTGATCTTTGCCCTGGAGCGCTCCAATCGGTTATACCTCTTGGAGACAGGGCAGATCGTCAAGGAGGGAACGGAGGCGGAGTTTGAGGAGGATGAGCATGTCCGCCACTCCTATCTCGGACGGTGAGGGCTATAAAGATTGTGTACAAGTGTACAGGTATACATGTTAAGATCAGGGTTACGTGAGCACGAGACAACGTGCACACGTTTTAGGAAGGAGGAGAAGATGAGAGATGTAGTGATCGTCGGTGCTGTCCGTTCGGCCGTCGGGCGGGCCAACCGCGGTGTCCTGCGCCAGACGAGGCCCGATGACCTGATCGGCTGGATGATGAAGGAGTTGATCACCCGGACGGGCATAGATCCTAAAGAGTTGGACGACATCCGCATCGGCTGCGCCATGCCCGAGGCCCACCAGGGGCTGAACATCGCGCGGATCGCGCAGTTCATCGCCGGAATCCCTGATTCCGTCCCGGCAGTGACCATCAATAGGTTCTGCGCCTCGGGGCTGGAGACGATCGCCTCGGCCGCCTACCAGATCGCCTACGGCGATGCAGATTTAATTGTCGCGGGCGGGGTGGAGTCGATGACGATGGTCCCGATGGGCGGCTATACCGCGAGGCCGAACCCCGACCTGGCTGAATCTTATCCTGAAGCCTACACCCCGATGGGGATCACCGCGGAGAACGTTGCAGCCAAATACCGGGTCGGCCGGGAGGAGCAGGACAGGTTCGCCTACGAGTCGCATATGAAGGCGGCCGCGGCGACAAAGGAGGGCCGGTTCAAGGAGGAGATCGTCCCCTTGAAGACCAAGCTGGACGGGAAGGAGATCGTCCACGAGATCGACGAGACGATCCGCTTTGACACTAATCTGGAGGCGTTGGCCAAGCTCCGGCCCGCGTTCAAGCAGGGAGGGACAGTAACGGCTGGTAACTCTTCACCCTTGACCGATGGCGCCTCTGCCGTGCTCGTCGCCTCGGCGGAGAGGGCCAAGTCCTTAAGCCTGGAACCCCTATTGAAGTTCGTCGCTGCCGCTCCGGCGGGCGTCCCCCCAGATATTATGGGGGTCGGGCCGATCCAAGCCGTCCCGAAGGTCCTAAAGAGAACGGGGATGACCCTCGATGACATGGATTTGATTGAGCTGAACGAGGCCTTCGCCGCACAATCATTGGCCGTGGCCCGCGAGCTCGACCTGCCGATGGAGAGATTGAATGTCAACGGCGGGGCGATCGCCCTCGGTCACGCCCTCGGCTCCTCCGGGACCCGGCTCACCGTGACCCTCGCCTACGAACTGCGACGGCGGGACGCTGAGCGGGGCCTGGTGACGATGTGCGTCGGCGGCGGTCAGGGGATGGCTGCGATCTTCGAACGTGTCTAGGAGGGAACAGATGATCAGAAAAGCAGCGGTAATCGGAGCAGGAACGATGGGCAGCGGGATCGCCGCGCTGCTCGCCGGCGTGGGGGTGAAGACATACCTTTTGGATATCGTCCCCCCAAAGCTCACCGCGAAGGAGGAGCAGCAGGGGCTGACCTTAGCTGATTCTGTGGTGCGCAACCGGATCGCCACATCGGCGATCCAGAGAATGAAAAAGGCGAAACCGGCGGTCCTCTTCGACCCCGCCGACGCTGAATTAATAACGCCGGGGAACATCGAGGATAATTTGGAGTGGCTCGGCGAGGTCGATTGGATCGTCGAGGTCGTCTTCGAGCGCTTGGACATCAAGCGGAGCGTCTTCGAGAAGATCGAAAAATATCGCGCACCGGATTCGATCGTCAGCTCCAACACCTCGGGGATCCCGCTAAAAGCAATATTGGAGGGCTTCCCCGAGGAGCTACAAAAACAGACGCTGATCACCCACTTCTTCAATCCCCCACGCTACATGAGGCTCTTGGAATTGATACCGGGGGAGCGGACCGATCCGGGGATCGTCGAATTTGTGAGAGATTATGCCGACCGCGTCCTGGGGAAGGGTGCCGTTTTAGCTAAGGATACGCCGAACTTCATCGGCAACCGTATCGGGGTCTTTTCCATCATGCACCTGATAAAGACGATGCTGGAGGAGGGCTATCGCGTGGAGGAGGTCGATAAGATCTTCGGCCCGGCGCTCGGCCGTCCGAAGAGCGCCGTCTTCCGCACGATCGACCTCGTGGGGCTGGACGTGATCGCCGACGTGACGAAGAACATGTTCGAGCGACTCACTGATGATCCCCAACGTGAAATCTACCAGTTGCCGGAGTTCATGGAGAGGATGATCGAGCAGGGCTTCCTGGGGCGGAAGGCCGGGCAGGGTTTTTACAAGAGGGTCGAGGAGGACGGGCGGAAGACCTATCTCGTCTTCGACTACGGGAGCATGGACTACCGAGAGCAGGAGGTGGGCGATTACGACTCGCTCAGCCGGGCCAAGGCGATCAAGGACGTGCGGGAGCGGGTCAAGGCAGTCGTCACGGCCGAGGACCGCGCGGGGCAGCTCGCCTGGCGGTCTCTCTCGGCGACGATGCGCTACGCCGCCGACCTCGTCCCCGAGATCGCTGATGATATTTACTCCATCGATAACGCGATGCGGTGGGGCTTCAACTGGGAGCTCGGCCCCTTCGAGACCTGGGACGCGATTGGCGTCCGCGCGGCGGCAGAGCGGATGGAGCGCGAGGGGGAGAAGATCCCCAAGCTCATCCAGGACCTCCTGAAGGCTGGAGAGAGCTTCTATAAGCGCGAGGATTCTAAAAAACTCTACTTCGACATCTCCGGAGGGTATAAAGAGCTCCCTCAGCCCCCAGGGGTGATCCTTCTCTCCGATCTCAAGCAGGATAAGCGGGTCGTCAAGGGGAACAAGGGGGCTTCCCTGATCGACCTCGGCGATGGGGTGGCCTGTTTAGAATTTCACACCAGGATGAACACGATCGACGCGAACGTGATCCAGATGCTATACGATGCGCTCGACGGGACGCGAAAAAACTTCGACGGGCTGGTGATCGGGAACGAGGGAGAACATTTCTCGGCCGGGGCCAACGTGATGCTGATCCTCGGCGCGGCCCAGGCGCGGGACTGGGAGGAGCTCGACCGGGTAGTCAAAAGATTCCAGGACGCAAACATGGCCATCAAATACTTTGAAAAGCCGATCGTCGCTGCGCCCTTTGGGATGACCCTGGGCGGCGGGGCGGAGATCACGATGGCCGCTTCGTGCGTCCGCGCCCACCAAGAGCTCTACATGGGCCAGGTGGAGTTCGGCGTCGGCTTGATCCCGGGAGGCGGCGGCTCCAAGGAGGTCTTAATCAGAGCCATTGAGGGGGTCCCCCAGGGGACGAACGCCGACCTCTTTCCCATGTTACAAAAAGCATTCGAGACGATTGCCCTGGCAAAAGTCTCCTCATCGGCCAAGGACGCCCAGCGGTTGGGGCTCCTGCGGCGGGAGGATCGGATCACGATGAACCGCGACCGGCTGATCGCTGACGCCAAGGCCCAGGTCCTGGCCTTGATCGAACAGGGCTTTGCCCCGCGGCGGCCGCGGAAGATCAGGGTCCTGGGGCGCAACGGCTACGGGGCGCTGCTCATCGGGATCAAGACCTATCAGTGGGGGAGCTACATCACCGAGCACGAGGCGCTGATGGCGCGGAAGCTCGCCCGGGTCCTGACCGGCGGCGACGTCCCCGAGGGGGCCGAGGTAACAGAGCAATACCTGCTCGACCTGGAGCGGGAGTCCTTTTTGAGTCTCTGCGGGACGACCAAGACCCAGGAGCGGATCCAGCACTTCCTCAGCACAGGCAAGACGTTGCGTAATTAGTATTGTGTCACACCCACCTTGTCAAGCTTCCTCTCCCCTGGGGGGAGAGGATTGAGGTGAGGGGGATCAGAAGCGTTATCACCCCCATCCCAACCTGGGGGCTTACACTCCCATCAAGGGGGAAGGAGGTCCTCAAACTGGGGGTTGACGAGGCGCGGGTCGTGATAGAGTCCGAGATGCTCAAACCGGAGGAAATCGAGGAGCTGCTCGAGATCGTCGGGCCGGAGCGGCTCTCCACCGGGGAGTCGGAGCTTGCGCTCCACTCCCGGGATGAGTCGCACCATCGGCCGCACCGGCCCGAGGTTGTCCTCTGGCCCCGGACTGCTGCTGAGATCAGCCGGATCCTCGTATTCGCCAATTTGAAGAGGACCCCGGTGACCCCCTGGGCCGCGGGGACGAGCCTCGAGGGGAACCCCATTCCCGTCAAGGGCGGACTGGTCCTGGATCTGCGGCTGATGGACCGGATCTGTTGGATCAGGCCGGAGGACCTCCAGGCCTGCGTCGAGCCCGGTGCCAACTTCGTCCGGTTGAATGAGAAGTTAAAAAGATATGGGCTCTTCTTCCCCCCCGATCCGGGGGCGACGGCGACGATCGGGGGGATGGTCGCCAACGATGCCAAGGGGATCCGGGCGATGAAGTATGGCTCCACGGGGGACCATATCTTAGAGATGGAGATCGTCCTCCCCACGGGCGAGATTGTCGAGGTTGGCTCGCGGGCGCTCCGTTCCTCCTCCGGCTATGATCTGAAGAGGCTCTTCATCGGCTCGGAGGGGACGCTCGGCGTGATCACGGAGGTCACCTTGCAGCTCTCCGGGCTTCCGGCGGAGTTCCTCACGGCCGTGGTGAGCTTCCGGGCCCTGGAGGAGGCCGCCGGGGCCGTCGCCGAGCTGGTCGCGGCAGGGCTTGCTCCAGCGGCTTTGGAGTTTTTAGATCAGGAGACGGCCGCGCTGGTCAATGGGTTCAATGATCTGAACCTGCCGGAGCGGCCAACCCTATTTATAGAGCTACAGGGGAGCAGCCGCGCCGCCCTCGAGGACGATCTGAAGATCGTGGAGCAGGTCTGTTCGGGGTGCGAAGGAATGGAGACGGGGATCGGGCGGGAGGAGCGCGACCGGCTGTGGGAGGCGCGCCATCTGGTCCACGATACAATCAGAAAAGCCTTCCCCGGCATTGCAGGGATTGTGGTTGACGTTGCTGTGCCGATCTCCCGCTATCCAGAGATCATCGAGTTCTCCAAGAGGGCCTTACGGAAACATGATGTTCACGGCTACGCCTTCGGCCATGCGGGGAGCGGAAACCTCCACGTGGAACTGCTCTATCATCCAGACAACCCGGATGATAGAGCCCAGGCTGAAGCAGCTAATGAGGAGATCGTCCTACATGCCTTGGACCTTGAGGGGACGGCGACAGGGGAGCATGGCGTCGGGCTGGGGAAGCGCAAATTTATGCTCCGGGAGCATGGGGCGAGCCTGGAATTGATGAGAAAGATTAAGGGGATCCTGGACCCCAACGGGATCATGAACCCGG
>Ga0114934_10000508_pt1 | contig 24848 bp, 27 predicted proteins | sample 4SBtaG_2_FD_99695 | JGI IMG/M metagenome (GOLD analysis project Ga0114934, IMG submission 99695) | Deep subsurface microbial communities from Kolumbo volcano to uncover new lineages of life (NeLLi) - 4SBTROV10_white metaG | ecosystem: Environmental > Aquatic > Marine > Volcanic ...
GAAATCATGCTATTATTTGGGCATTGTATTTTATGTTTTTGGAGTATTGGCGAGGGCAAGCTGAAATTCCATGTGTGATCAGGAACAATCTTCAGACATCGATGACATAATCATGCATCGGTATCGTTAAAAACCAAGCGTATCAGATCGTTACATTATCCAATATTGTAGGAAATCAGGACATGTCAGAAAATTCAGTAGAGCTTGAAGATGCCAAGTCAAGAGGGATATTATGGGGCTTTACCAGCTTTACAGGCATTATTCTCATTGTTTTATTTATTCTTGGTGCTTGGTGGGGTAGTGAACCTGGACGGTTTAATGTACAGGAAGCGGCTGTTAAGCGGATGGAGGTTACCCACACCGATCAGATGCCCGTCGGGTATGTTTATGCGAATACATTGGCGCATATTGCCGAAGTTTTATTGTATAAACCCGGCGGTTATATTTCCAATGATGTCGCGCCTCCCGGTGTATTTCTGGATAACATCCAGAACTGGGAACATGGTGCGCTAATCATGTTGCGTGATGCTACGACAGCGCTGCGGAATCACTTTTCCAGGGATCAGTCACAGTCTGCCGAAGATCCTGATTTGGCTATGGCTGAACCTTATTTCTATTATGAGCGTAATTCCTGGGCACTTCCCTCTACTGAATCTGAATATACAAAAGGCATTGAAGCGTTACATCGATATATGGTGCGCTTGCAGGATCCGAATGCCAAAAAACCGGCCCAGTTTTTTTCCCGTGCAGATAACCTTTGGCAATACATAGAAATCGTTATTAAACGGCTTGGTGGTTTATCAACCCGATTGCAAGCCAGTACTGACCGCTTTGCAGGCGCTGCGCATGGCGCGCCTACTGATCCGGAAAATCCGAATAAACCAACGCTGGGGCAGACACCCTGGCTGGAAATTGACGATGTGTTTTATGAAGCCCGTGGTGGCTGTTGGGCTTTATTGCATATTCTGGAAGCTGTGAAGCACGATTTTGCCGATATTTTGTTGGATAAGCGCGCTATGAATACGGTTGACATTATTATTCATGCACTTGAAAACGCAATTGAACCGATTTTAAGTCCAATGATTCTGAATGGCGATGGATTTGGCATTTTTGCTAACTATTCTCTAACCATGGCGAATTATATTGCCCGTGCTAATGCTGCATCACTTGATTTGCGCGACATCATGAACAGAGGTTAATCATGACAGAACAACCCTTTAATGAACATATAAAAAAGATCAGCACCTGGAAGCGCATATTCTTTATGCTGATCTATTCGGTCATTGTCGGCCTGGTACGTATTCTGTTGTGGACTGTGATCCTGCTGCAAATAGCCTCCGCCCTGTTGACCGGCGCACCGAATGCGAATATTCTGGATTTAGGCAAAAAATTATCGGCCTATCTGTATCATATTCTGTTGTTTTTAACATTCAATACCGAGTCGCTCCCATTCCCTTTTTCTGATTGGGATGAAACTGAAAATCTGGAACTTCCACCGCACAAATAATTATTCTTTTCTCCAATGCCTTAAATTTCTGCTACTTTTAAGGTATTACTCGTTTATTGATAAAATTCAGCCAGACAAATGACTCTAAAAAGCAGACGTAACTTTTTGAAAACAATGGGTGTGGGTAGCGCCATGCTCGCCTTTCCCATACTTGCCAGATCAGCTATAAAAACAGAGCCTTTGGTGCGCCATTTGGCATTTGATAATCTACATACGGGGGAAAAACTGGCTGTAACCTATTTTGAAAATGGTCGTTATATTCCAGAGGCATTGAGCGAAGTTAATTATTTACTGCGGGATTATCGTACGGGAGATAAACATCCCATGGATACGGGGTTGCTGGATTTGTTGCATGATGTGCAAGCCCGGCTTGACGTCAATAAACCCTTTCAGGTCATTTCTGGTTACCGTTCCCCTAAAACTAACGCCATGCTACATAAAAATACTCGGGGGGTGGCTAAAAAAAGTCTGCATATGCAGGGTAAGGCCATTGATATTTGTCTTGAAGGCGTGGATTTAAAAGCTATTCGAGATATGGCATTGCTGTTAGGGCGTGGCGGTGTCGGCTATTATCCGACCGGGTTTGTTCATCTCGATACTGGCAAGGTTCGCTCCTGGTGACAATAAAGCATTTAACTGGAATTTAAGTTTTTGTTTTACGGGAAGCCAGTCTTGTTGTAAGCGTTGGCTTAAAATCTTATCTAATTGATAAATATCATCAAAAAAATAAATATCTGTGTCAATCACCTGGGCGGTATTGTAAAACAATAAAACCTGAAATCGCTGTTTTAAGCGTACTCGCCAGTTTTTCCGCTGCCGGAAAGCCTTATCGACCTCTGCGCTCTGCCAACTATTGGCATGCCCCAATATATAGTCAGCCAATTGTTCAGGTTTCTCGACTCTGATGCAGCCATGACTCAAATCCCGGCGTGCTTTGTTGAATAATCTGTGCGCAGGCGTGTCATGCAAATAAACGGCATGGCTGTTGGGAAAAATAAATTTGATTCGCCCCAGTGCGTTAGAGGGTCCCGGCCGTTGCCGAATGTGAATCTTGCCATGGATCAGATCTGTTACAAAGCTCTCCGACATGGTAATAACCTGGGTATTGGTATGGAAGTCAGACACCAGTTCCATATTGTGTGTATTCAAGTAATCCGGGTCATGTTCCAGCTTGGGCAAGATCTCTTTGACGGCGATACGGTTAGGAATATTCCAATAAGGCCCGAATTCAAGATATTGTAATCGCCCCATGAAAATGGGGGTCTGGTTTTCCTCGGCCATACCGACAATGATTTTCATATCCAAAATTGGGGGCTGGCTTAAGTTGCCTTGTTGAAATACCCACAAATGGTAAGCCGGAATATTGACCAGAATCAAAGGCATCTCAGCCTGCAACGGTGGTAGCCAACGCCAGCGTTCCAAGGCAAATTCGATTTGCCGCAGACGCTGTTCAGGCCTCACATTGAGTGCCGCCAGGGTTTTTTTACCGATGACGCCATCGGCTGCCAGGCCATGTTGATGCTGAAAACGTTTAACCGCATCAATGACAGCACCGGAATAAACGCTATCAAGCGGCGTATCTATGGGTAAAAACCCTAGTTTTTGCAGCATTTGCTTTAGCGTTATGATGTGCGGGTCAGAGGTGTTTTCTTCTATGGTTTGAGAAAACAAAAGATAAGGGAACGTACTTTGAGTGAGTTTTCGATAGCGCGGGAGTTGTTTTTTGAGATCCTGATAGGGCTTGTATGCCGGTTCGGCCTGGGCAGGTAATTGCGCCACCTGATTTTTTGCGATGCCGGATAATAACAGCTTGACCAGCTTATCTATTGACGGCTCTGGCTTGATGTCAAATTGTGCGCTTTGTGGCCGAATTCGGCCATAGCGTAAATCCGATAAATAATGCAGCTGGGCAATACTTAAGGCTAGATCAAAACGGGCATAATTGCCCCAATCGGCTTGTTTGGTGCAAAGCAGATCATGCCAGAGCCGTATCAATTGCAGGGCATTGTAATCGTCTGCCCGAAGGCCACTGTTTTCAGCCTGTTGCAAATTCTTAAGTGCATTAGCGACCTGTATCAGGGTCTGGTTATGGCCCAGCCAAACGAATGTGGTTGGCGATAAAAAATAAAGGTCTTCAATGGCGTGCCAGAAATGCTGTTCAGTGGACGATAAAGGGGGATTGAACTGCTGATAGGTCGCTAGTGTTTGACGTAGAGTTTGAGCTGCAGAAGCGTCCCTTGCATGCGCGACACAACTGACGCTCAATAGCACACAAAGTCCAATAAAACGGCGTGGCAATAATCCACAGGGTAAAGGTCGTTTTGTCATGGCATTGACCTGAGTCTGAAAACAAGCATTTTGACGACAGACGCCAATCTTAACCCTGCTTTGCCAACAATAATGTAGGGTGTTATGTATTACGACAATGGTAAGGCTGGTTAAGGTGCTCTTAATAATAGCACGTCTGTAAATTTCACACTAAAATAGCTCACATGATGTGAGGAAAACATGGTTCACAATGGCGGGCAGGCGAAAGTCCGCTTGCTGGGCGGTTACTCTTTCCGTATTGAATCAACAAAAGCCTTTTTGAATATCGATAACTGGATTTATTCCGCCTGTTCGATGAGCGTTCTGATTTCCTGGTATAGCAGGCGGGCAGACTTAGGTGGCTTGCCGGCTTGTGTTTCTTTTTGTGCGTTGCGTTGCAGTTGCCGAATACGCTGCCGGTTGGCCTGTGGGAATTGCGCCAGCAGACCGGTCAACGCATCCTGGCCATTTTCCGATAGCAGCTGGTCACGCCATTGTTCAGCCTGATGATGTTCGCGTACGGCATGAATGCTCTTGCTTTTGATACGGGCAATTTTTTCTGTAATAGGCTCAAGGTCAAGCGTTCTTAATTGGCCTGTCACAAATTTTAACAGTCGCTTTCTGGCCGTTTTAGGTGGCATCTTGCGCGCATCCAAAACCGAGGACTCAACCCTTTCAGGCAATTCCAGGCTTTTTATCTGATTTTCCGTTAGCGCACAAATTTGCTCTGCCAACTCGGCAATACGCGCAATATCCCGTTTTATCGCCGTTTTATTCGGTCGGATGGCATATTCGACGGCTTCTTCGTCATCATCGTATAAATCGTCAATCATGGTTTATATTATCCTTAATCCTAATTGGCTGCCATGTAGATTAAAAAAACAATAAACAGCGCAACGGCGGCCAGTGGAATTAAAAAACCCGGCCAGTCTTTTTCGGCCTGCTGGCTTTGTGCCATCGTTTGTTTAACTCCGGGCCACATCCAAAATACGATACCGATAGCCAGAATGCCGACGATGATATTTTCCCAGTTTGCTGATTCCATAGTGTTTAGTCTGAAAGATAATATTCAATGGTAGAAACGACCCGGATTTTTTTGATATGCGGGTTATTTTGATCACGGGGGCTGATCGAAAAACGCCCCTGTGATGCGGTTTTTATTTTGCCTAGGCGACTGTTCGAGTCTTCCGCAAATTTTTGCGCCACTTCGCGGGCTTTAGTGGTGGCTTCTTCTATCATGGCTGGCTTGATCTGATTCAGGCGCGTGAAGAGATAGTTAACTTGGGATTGATAATCGCCGGCGGTAAAGGCAATGCCCTGTTTGCCTAACTCAGAGAGTTTATTCATCAGTGAGCGAACCTTTTTGACCTGTTTGGAATAAACTGTGACCGTTTGGGTTGCGCTATAGCGAAACTCGGCACGTTGCGGCCCATATTGATTGGCCAGTCTATCCACAATCATCGGCGGCGACAAGCTGATTTCTTCATCGGTTATGCCATTCAATAGTAAAAAAGCCCGGATTTTAGCGTTGTTTTTCTCAATCGTGTCGTATAACCGCGTCAGCTTATTATCGGCGGCGACAAACTGAATGGGCCAAATGACAATATCGGCCGGGAATTCGCGCTCTGATAGCCCTTTAACCCGGACGCTGCGTTCAAATGATTTGAAATCCAGTGTCGCCTGGCTTATGAAAAAACCCAGTGAGGCCAGGCCTAAAAAAATAAAGAAACCCAGAATGAAGGCCTGATTAGCCGGTGACTGTGATGGTTGCATGATGTATTCGAATTGCGATCAAGCCATCAGCTTATCATATTTACCGGACGGCAAAAATTGTAAAATGGCACGCCACTGATTTAACTTGTCATTAAAGGATAAAGCGGCATGGGCCGGGCTGGTTGATGGCAGGCGTTGAAACGTTAGTTTTTGAAGGTCTGATGACAAATGCGGTAAAACACGTTTCTGAAACACCGATTCGGCTTTTTGACCATTAAAGAATACCGCCTGAATGTGGGGATGGTACTGAAAAAATTGATTAAAGTCATTTATTGCGACACTGTTCATGTCAATCGCGCTGTCGAGACTACCGGGCCGAATACAGCTTTGCAGCACATCCCACAGGGCGATGTGATGCCGTATCAAGGCCTGGGTTTTTTCAGCATAGCTCAGTTCAGGCGGCAGCTCGAGCAAGTTCAGCATGATCGGCCAAAAACTGTTGCGCGGGTGGGCATAATATTGTTGCCGTTCAAGTGACATGATACCGGGCATGGAGCCTAGAATCAGAATTTTAGCCTGTGGATCTGCAATGTATGAAAAACTTTTGACGTTCACGGGATAAATTTTGCGATAATACGCGCCCTTTTAGTAGTCGTTGGAAATGATGATGTGGTTTAAAAACCTGACAGTTTACCGTTTTACCGAACCTTTTACACGCACTGTAGATGACGTGGAGGAAAAACTGGCAGACAAGCGTTTTCATCCCTGCGGAAAGCAGGATATGAGCCGCTTTGGTTGGACCTCCCCCTTAGGCGGCATTGAGCAGCCATTGGTGCATGCAAGCAATGGATTCATGATGCTGTGCGCCAAAAAAGAAGAAAAAGTGATTCCGCCTGCGGTTATCAATGAGATGTTGCAGGAACGTGTGGCCGAGCTGGAAGAAAAAGAAGCACGGAAATTATCGGGCAAGGAAAAATCGCGCTTGAAGGACGAGCTGATTTTTGAATTACTGCCCCGCGCCTTTGCGTTTTCACGAAAAATCCATGCGTACATCGACCCTAAAGGCGGTTGGGTCGTGGTGGATGCGGCAACGCCGAAAAAGGCCGAGGATTTGCTCAGCTTATTGCGTCAATGTTTAGGGTCCTTGGCCGTAGTGCCACTGACAACGGCGGAAAAACCGGCCTTGATGATGACCGATTGGTTGCTCAATCAAACCGAACCGAATGAGTGGGTGATCGAGGATGAGTGTGAGTTGCGTTCGCAATCGGATGAAGGCAGCATTATTCGGTGTAAACGACATGATTTACGCGCGCCGGAAATTCTCAATCATCTGCAAAATGACAAGCTGGTGATCAAGCTGGCTATGAGTTGGGCAGAACGACTCAGTTTTGTGCTGGATGAAAACCTGGCGGTAAAGCGTTTAAAATTCCTGGATTTAATTCAGGATCAGGTTGCCGATGTGGAAACCAACAGCGATGCCGAGCGCTTTGATGCCGATTTTGCCATCATGTCGATGGAGTTATCGCATTTTTTACCGCGTCTGGTTGAGGAATTTGGTGGCATCAGTACCGCAGTCTAAGCCATATGTTGGCGTCAGTGCCTGTTTGCTCGGTGAGCGGGTTCGTTATGACGGTGACCATCAATATCAGGCGGATTTGATTGACGCGTTAAAACGCCATTTCCAACTGCAATCATTTTGTCCGGAAATGGCGGCGGGAATGGGCGTTCCACGGCCCGCGATTCACTTGGTCGAACAGGCCGGAACGATTCGCTGTGTGCAAGTCGATCAGCCGGAGCAGGACATGACAGACTCCCTGCTGCACAGCTTTGAGCAGCGCTTTTCAATGTTTCAGGCTTTAGATGGCTTTGTATTGAAATCGCGTTCACCCAGCTGCGGGCTGGCGGCTACTAAATTGACCGGAAAACTGGGCCAGTATCGAAATGGTCGCGGTCTTTTTGCCGTATGGCTGCAAGCGCGTTTTCCGGCCCTGCCGCTCATTGATGAGAATGCCTTGCAGTCGCCCTTAAAGTTGGTCAATTTTATCCAGCGCGTTGAAACGTATGCTTTGGATTCGAAAGATAAAGAGTCGGCATGCTAGAATCACATTTTTAACCTGAGTTAAGAGCGCATAATGAAAGCAGATATCGGATTGATTGGCCTGGCGGTCATGGGGCAGAACCTGGTCTTGAATATGAATGATCATGGTTTCAAGGTAGCCGTCTTTAACCGAACAACGGCCAAGGTGGATGAATTTCTTGACGGGCCGGCTAAAAATACCCAGGTTATCGGCTGTCATTCGCTGCAACAATTGGTCGATAAGCTGGAGTCGCCTAAACGCATCATGTTAATGGTTAAAGCCGGCGAAGTCGTCGATATTTATATCGAAAAGTTGCTGCCTTTATTGTCAGAAGGCGACATTATCATTGATGGTGGCAATTCCTTGTTTACCGACACCAATCGACGCACCCAATATTTGCGCGAAAAAGGCATTTTATTTATCGGCGCGGGTGTTTCTGGCGGCGAAGAAGGTGCGCGTCACGGGCCTTCGATCATGCCGGGAGGCAATAAAGATGCCTGGCCTGCGGTCAAACCCATCTTTCAGGCGATTAGTGCCAAAGTGGACGGCGAACCCTGTTGTCACTGGGTCGGCGAAAATGGTGCAGGGCATTACGTCAAGATGGTGCATAACGGTATTGAATATGGCGATATGCAATTGATTTCTGAAGCCTACCAGTTGATGCGCGAAGGCCTGGGGTTAAGCATCGATGATATTCAGAAAACGTTTGCCGAATGGAACAAGGGGGTGCTGGATTCATATTTGGTCGAAATTACGGCCAACATCCTGGCCTACAAGGATGAAAATGGGGCACCTCTGGTGGATAGTATTTTAGATACGGCCGGCCAAAAAGGTACGGGAAAATGGACCGCTATCAATGCTTTGGATTTAGGGATGCCGTTGACGCTGATTGCAGAGGCCGTTTTTGCGCGCTGTCTGTCTGCACAAAAAGATGAGCGCGTTCATGCCGCATCGGTATTGCCTAAGTCGCCTGCCGCCTTTACAGGGGATATTGAAACAGCCGTGGCGGCGATTCACGATGCGCTGTATGCGTCTAAAATTATTTCCTACGCCCAAGGCTTTCAGATGATGCGGGAAGCGGCGAAAGAATATCAGTGGGCGCTAAATTATGGTGAGATTGCGCTGATGTGGCGTGGAGGCTGTATTATCCGCAGTCGCTTTTTAGGCGATATTAAAGCCGCCTATGATGCTGACCCTGAATTGAGCAATTTACTGTTGGCTGATTTTTTTGCCGATGCCATGCGTGCTGCCGATGCCGGCTGGCGTAAAGCGGTCATTCTCGCGATTGAATTGAATGTGCCTACACCGACATTTTCTTCTGCACTGGCTTATTTTGACGGTTATCGCAGTGAGCGTCTGCCGGCCAACCTGTTACAGGCGCAGCGGGATTATTTTGGTGCGCATTCTTATGAGCGGATTGATCGGCCACGAGGTGAATTCTTCCATACCGACTGGACTGGACATGGCGGCAAAACCGCATCGACCACGTATAGCGTTTAAGGCAATGAAAATGAAAGCTGAAGCGTGTACTTATGTGATTTTTGGTGCCACGGGCAACTTGTCTCAGATAAAACTGATGCCGGCGTTGTACCACCTGGATTGTGAAGCGTTATTGCCTGAAGGGACGCGCATCGTGGCTGTCGGGCGGCGCGACTGGACACAGCAGCACTGGTGCGACGAAGTCCGCAAAATGCTGGAAGATAAAGTACGTCAAGGTTTGGACGAGGTGGTTTATCGTCGCTTTTGTGAGCGCATGGTATTTCATAAAGGCGATTTAAACCAGACCGAGTGCTATACGGGCTTAGCTGAATTATTGAGCCAGCGTGATTTTCCCGTTAATCGGGCGTTTTATCTGGCCATCAGCCCCTCGGATTTTGGTGACGTTATTGAAAGCCTGAGTCAGGTCGGCTTGCTGGACGAAGACGGCAACTGGAGCCGTATTATTATCGAGAAACCTTTTGGCTATGATTTGTTAAGTTCGCAAGCCTTACAGCGGCGCATCAGTAAATTCTTGCGCGAAGAACAGATTTACCGGATTGACCATTATCTGGGAAAGGGCATGGTACAAAATCTGTTGGTGTTCCGCTTTGCCAATACCATGCTGGAACCGCTATGGAATCGGCATTATATCGATCATATTCAAATCACTCATTCCGAAGAGCAGGGTATTGGCAGTCGCGCCCATTATTATGAAGGTGCGGGTGCCTTACGCGATATGTTGCAGAGTCATTTAATGCAGTTGTTGGCACTGGTGACGATGGAGCCGCCGGCATCGATGGAGGCCGAGGCTTTGCGCGATGAGAAAGTCAAAGTATTGAAGTCAATTCGGCCGATTAGCAAAGAAGCCGTGAATGCATGTGCCTTTCGGGCACAGTATGGGAGCGGCAATATTCATGGCGAACGGGTAAAAAGCTATCGGGAAGAGGTTAATGTCGCCGAAGACAGCGTCACCGAAACCTATGCGGCGTTGAAGCTTTATGTGGATAACTGGCGCTGGAAAGATGTGCCGATTTATATGCGTACCGGAAAGCGCATGGCTAAAGCGCAGTCGGTGATTTCGATTTGTTTTCGCCAGCCTCCGCTACAGTTTTTTCGTGACACTCAGGTGCACTGCCCCAATCCGAACTGGCTGTTACTGGGGATTCAGCCTGAAGAATGCATCCGTATGGAAATTGTGGTGAAAGAGCCGGGGCTGGAAATGAGTACACGGGTCACCAGTCTGGATGCCGGTTATCGGGATGATGATGAACACCATACCGACGCTTATGAAGATTTGTTATTGGATGTTATTCAAGGCGACCGTTCCCTGTTTTTACGCTGGGATGAAGTCGAGTGGTCCTGGCGTATCGTCGATCCGGTTCTGCAAAAATGGTCGGAAGAGCGGGATTATATTGCAAGCTATCCTGCCGGAAGCTGGGGGCCGATTGAAAGTCGCCGTATCTTTGATAAAGAATCACATTACTGGCGTCATTCATTAGCGCCAAAATGCGATTAAACCTTTGTGACTATCAGTAAGCAGAGCTGACTGACATGCATTCCCAGGCAGGCGCTTGGGAATGAGAGAAAATTCCAGGTGCGGAGGGTTATAAGTCTGAGGTAAAGCGAATCAGCCCGCTACTTCGGCTTTTTGTTCCCGTGTCAGCAGGTTGTGTACCGCCTGTTCAGGGTTTAGGTTTTCATATAGAACGCGGTAGGTTTGTTCTGTAATCGGCATGTCAACACTTAGTTTTTGTGCAAGATGCCAGGTTTCCTGTGCTGCAGAAACACCTTCAACGTGCTGTTGAATCTGCTTGAGCGCATCTTGACGGCTTATCCCTTTTCCTAATGCCAGCCCCAGGCGACGATTGCGGGATTGATCATCCGTACAGGTTAAAACCAGATCGCCAAGGCCTGCCAGACCCATAAAAGTGTCGGGTTGCCCGTTTAGCTTCAGGCCTAAACGAATCATTTCATTCAAGCCGCGTGTAATGAGCGCCGAACGGGTGTTCGCACCAAAGCCCAGACCATCGGCGATACCTGCCGCAATCGCTAAAACATTTTTGACGGCTCCGCCGATTTCAACGCCAATAATGTCGGTGCTGGTATAGATGCGGAAACTGGGATTATGCAAAAGATGGGATAAATGATCGGAAAACTCGGCCGAATCTGCTGCAACCGTGACGGCCGTGGGCAGACCCAGCGCCACTTCGCGCGCAAAGGTCGGCCCGGATAAAACGGCTTTTGCCAGCGTTGGGCTTAAAACCTGCTCAACGACTTGGTGTAACAGGCAGCCATCTTTTGGGTTAAAGCCTTTTGTCGCCCAGGCAATTTGGCTGTCTGGGCTTAAAAAGGGTTTGATGTGTTCCAGTGTGGTTTTAAATGCATGACTGGGGACGACGATCAACAGGGTTTGGCTGAAATGGGTCGCCTGCTCCAGGCTGGCGGTGAGTTGCAGGTTTTTTGGAAACGGAACATCCGGCAGATAACGTAAATTGGCACGATCTGCAGCAAGTTTTTGGATATGCGCCGGATTATGTCCCCAGAGTAAGGTATCGCAACCATTTTTTGCGGCCTGCAGAGCCAGTGCCGTTCCCCATGAGCCGGCACCTAGAACGGTAAGGCGTTTGCCCATATCAATTCAGTGTATCGGAACCTGTAGTTTGTTCCTGTGCTTGTTGCAGTTGTTGTTGATAAAGGGCATCAAAATTGACCGGTGCCAACAGTAGTTGAGGAAAACCGCCTTTAGTGACCAGGTCGGACACCACTTCACGCGCATAAGGGAATAGAATGTTCGGGCAGAAGCTGCCAAGCATAGGCCCCATTTCCTGCTCAGAAAAACCGTCTAATGAGAAAATGCCGGCCTGTTTGACTTCAACCAGATAAGCGGTTTGGTCCTTGGTTTTAACGGTGACCGTAATTGTCAGGTTGATATCGTACATTGCGTCTTCGAGCGGTTCAACATGCGTGCCGAGGTTAAAGTCAACAGCAGGTTCCCATTCGCCGATGAAAATTTGTGGCGCGTTGGGCGTTTCGAAAGAAATGTCCTTGGTGTAAATTTTTTGAATGGAAAATTGTTTTTCTTCGTTTGTGGTGTTTTCAGCCATGATTTTACGTTAATGTGGTTAAAAATATTTAAGAGGCTTTTTTGCTTTCCAATCGGATTGGAAGCTTGTTGTCTTCCCAGGATTGCATGCCACCTGTCAAGCTGAAAACCTTGCTGAAGCCAGCTTTGATCAGGCTTTTGCAAGCCGGTGTGGAGCGGGTGCCAGACTGGCACACAACCAGAATGCTTTTATCTTTGTATTTTTCTAATGTGTTGAGTTGTTCGTCGAATTTGCCCAGTGGGATATTGATCGCGCCGTCGATATGTCCTTTAATGAATTCGTGGGGTTCTCTGACATCAATAACAATGACCTCCTCACTGTTCATTTTTGTGACAGCCGCTAATGGCGAAATTCGTTTGAACGGTGCGAGGGTGTTGTCGATAAAGTCCTGAATTAACAGGAACGTTACGGTGGCGAGTGCTAAAACCAATAAATAGTGATTGGAAGCAAATTCAATATATTGATCCATGATGTTAAATGAATGTTGGTTAGGTGTCTGGAAAGGAGGTTCAACGGACGTGTTGGTCACCATATTTACGAGCGCCCTTCCTGTTCAATGAGCTCACGAAGTATAACGAGAATAGGCTAAAAAGCCTAGTGCGACATCCATTTTTCTTTGTTGGACGATATGCGAATTGCCTAACAGCTTGTACAGAAAACTTCCCGCATAAGCCGTATCAACTGAAGCATCCTTTCATCATCAATATAATAGAAGACCCGGTTAGCACGTTTTTCGCAGCCTAAAATATCTTTTTCCCGTAAAATGGCAAGATGCTGAGAAATATTACTTTGACTGGTTCCGACATGTTCGACAATTTGTTGAACGCTGATTTTCTGACTGCCCAATACGCAAAGAATTTTGAGACGTAGTGGATGCGACATGGCTTTAAGGCAGCGCGCCGCGCGATTGATGTCTTCATCGTTATATAAAATCGGATCGTCTAGTTTTTCGGCCATAAAGTTTCCTGATGACATAAGTTGAATGTATTGTTAAAAAAAGTAAACGGCTGATCTTCGGTAAGTCGAGTGATTTATACGGCTTGAAAGAGAAATCAGACGCGGGTGTTGCTATAATAAAGCATATGTGATGCTTTTATTAGCTTATTAATGGTCTATTATATACGAGAGTGCTTATTATATGTAGGCAATTGTCGTAATGCGTTTTTTGTGTTTTTGTTTCTTTAATGTCCAGCGTGACATATTTTAATCAGGAGTTTATACATAATGTCTAACAGACCCAAACCGCTTTTGTTATTGATTTTAGATGGCTTCGGTTGCAGGCAGGAGACGGATTATAATGCGATTGCGAATGCCAACACGCCATGCTGGGATAATCTGAAAGTATCCAGTCCAATGACAACCCTGGATTGTTCAGGAGAGGTCGTGGGCTTGCCCGATCAACAAATGGGTAATTCCGAAGTTGGGCATTTGCATATTGGTGCGGGACGTCTGCTCAGACAAGAATTGTCGCGCGTAAATCAGGCTATTCTCGACGGCAGTTTTTTTGAAAATCCAGTCTTGTGCGAAGCGGTCGATCAGGCCATCGAAAAAGATAGGGCGCTGCATATCATGGGCTTGTTGTCACCGGGCGGTGTGCACAGTCATGAGGCTCAGATTTTTGCGATGATAGAATTAGCGGCAAAGCGCGGCTTGAGAAAAATCTATTTACATGCGTTTCTCGATGGTCGGGATGTACCGCCTAAAAGCGCTGAAGAATCTATTAAGCGTGCAGAAGCTAAATTTGCCGAATTAGGTGTCGGGCGCATTTCGACACTGATTGGTCGCTTTTATGTGATGGATAGAGACAATCGCTGGGAACGTGTCGAGCAGGCTTACAAATTGCTGGTGCGTGGTGAAACGGATTATCGTTATCATTCTGCACTGGATGCTTTGCAGGCTGCATATGATCGTGATGAAACGGATGAATTTGTCGCGCCGAGTGCTATTGTTGATGAAAATGAGACTGTCGCCGTGATTGAGCCGGATGATTCGGTTGTCTTTATGAATTTTCGCGCCGACAGAGCACGTGAAATTTCACGCGCATTGACGGAAGTTGATTTTAAGGAATTTGATCGTAAAGCCGAGCCTCACCGCGGTGTGTACGCAACCTTGACTGAATATCATCAGGATTTTGATTTTCCTGTCGCATTTCCGCCAATTGATGTCAAAAACAGCATCGGTGAAGTCTTGTCACTTAACGGCATGACGCAGTTGAGACTGGCGGAGACCGAAAAATATGCGCATGTTACATTTTTTCTGAATGGTGGTCGGGATCGCGCCTTCGATGGTGAAGAGCGGATTTTAGTGCCTTCTCCACAGGTGAGAACCTATGATATGCAGCCGGAAATGAGCGCGCCGGAAGTGACGCGGCATCTGGTTGATGCCATTAAGGGGCAAAAATTCGATGTGATTATCTGCAATTATGCCAACTGCGATATGGTGGGGCATACGGGTAATTATGAGGCCGCGTTGAAGGCCGTCGAAACAATCGACCAGTGTTTGCAGCAGGTGACCGACGCTTTGACCGAAGTGGGTGGACAAATGCTATTGACCGCCGATCATGGCAATATCGAACAGATGATAGACCCTGTCACGCGGCAACCGCATACGGCACATACCACCAATAAAGTGCCATTGGTTCATTTTGGCGGTAAAAAGCCATTGGCCGAGGATGGTAATCTGGCTGACCTTGCGCCAAGTATGCTGGCTATTTTAGGTATTGAGAAGCCTGTTGAAATGACGGGTAAATCATTGGTCAGTTTGTAGTCAGTTTGTCTATCGATTCACAGCGTTGGAAAAGGGAGGTTCCAGCGCTGACACGTTATCCCTTTCTATGATTCATGTTCCGGGCAGCCGTGTTGAGGAGGTCAATACAAGGCATACCTGCTCAATTCGCGTTTGTTTTTATAGTTTACTATTATTGTCAGCCTGTTTATCGTCTGCGCTGGCCGCAGATAGTCTCGGTGAGAAACAAAAGGCATTAACGCAATTACATAAAAACATCAAACAACTTGATCGTGATGTTCATCAGTTGCACGCACGACAACAGAAGCTGATGGCGTTGTTACGACGTCAGGAAAAGGATGTCGGGGTCGTGTTCGGAGAGGTGCGACAATTAAAGCAGAACATTGCCCGTCAGCAGCAAAGGTTGAAACAGATCGGGTTGCAAATGGCTAAGATACGACGTCATATTCACGATGAAAAAAATGCACTGGAACAACAGATACGGGCGGCCTATGCCATGGGGCGGCATGAGCGACTGAAAGTGATTTTCAATCAGCAAGATCCGGTACTATCCAGTCGAATTCTGGTTTATTATGGCTATTTGAATAAGGCTCGATTGGACAAGATTCAATTTATCGAGACACAAGTCAAGCAGTTGCAGCAATTACAAGCCGAGCAGACGCAAAAAAAGACGACGTTAGCCAAGGCATTGGGCCAGCGTAAGCAGGAACTGGAACAGTTACGCCGTCTTAAACGCCAACGAAAACAAACTCTGGCTGAAATTAAACGGCAATTCGTGTCAAAAAAGGCGGAGCTGGCGCAGTTAAAACAGAATGAACTGCAATTAAAGGCGTTGATTGAAAAACTGCAGCGCCAACAGGATGATTTTCCCTTTGAGGAAGCGCCGGGTAAACCGTTTGTTCAATTGAAACACAAGCTGCCGTGGCCGGTGCGGGGTAAAATTATCCATAAGTTTGGCGACACGCGTGTGGAAGGTCGCTGGGATGGTGTCCTGATTGGCGCGCGAGAAGGTGCCAATGTACATGCCGTGACACGTGGGCGAATCGTTTATGCGGATTGGCTGCGGGGGTATGGCTTGTTGACGATTATTGATCATGGGCAAGGCTATATGACATTATACGCCTTCAACCAGAGCCTGTTTAAGAGTAAAGGTGACTGGGTTGAGGCCGGGGATGTGATTGCGGCTGTCGGGCAAAGTGGCGGACGCAGTCAGTCTGCGCTATATTTTGGTATCCGGAAAAAAAAGCGACCGCTTGATCCACTTAAATGGTGTCGCAAATTAGGTAATGCGCAGTAGATAAAATACCCGTATTGCGTCGGATTTTTGTTCGTATTCAAGGCGCAGAAACAAGCGCATAGTGAGCTATGTAACTGTTTCTGCAAAGCTTACGCTCCTGCTTACGCACCTTTCCTACATCCGTGTAGGCAATGCAGAAGACGGACAAAAAGACAAGCTGGATGGGTGTTTTATTTATTGCGAATTACCTTATATAAAGGAAATACAACTTAGTCAACCATCAGGGTTATGGAGTTTTTTACATGCTAAATCGAAATAATATTTTAATTATAACGCTGAGTTTTTTACTGGGCGTTTTTATCAGTACCTGCAGCAGTGTGTTTGCCGATAAAGACAATACGGCTACTTCGAGCGAAGCGGTCAATACCTTGCCTTTTGAGGAGTTGCGGACATTTTCGGAGGTATTTGGCCGGATCAAACGTGATTATGTTGAGCCAGTATCGGATAAAAAACTGCTGGAAGGTGCAGTCAGAGGCATGTTGGAATCATTGGACCCACACTCCGCATACCTGGATGCAGAGCACTTTAAGGAGCTGAAGGAAGGCACTACCGGTCAATTCGGTGGCTTGGGTATTGAGGTCACGATGGAAAATGGTTTTGTCAAAGTGGTTTCACCAATTGATGATACCCCTGCCCAGCGCGCAGGCGTCAAGGCGGGTGATTTAATCGTCAGACTGAATGAAAAGCCAGTTAAGGGTATGACCTTGGGTGAAGCGGTTAAAATTATGCGTGGAAAGCCAGGTACCGATATCGAGTTGACGATTATTCGGGAAGGCGAACAGGCTCCGCTTAAAATAAAAATCACGCGAGCGGTTATCAAAGTTAAAAGTGTCAAGCAGAGAATGCTGGAAAAAGGCTTTGGTTATGTGCGAATCAGCAGTTTTCAGTCCAGAACCGGCGAAAACTTGCTCGAGGCGATTGATACCCTGAAAAAAGAAAATAAAGGTGGATTGAAAGGATTGGTGCTGGATTTGAGAAACAATCCTGGTGGCGTGTTGAATGCTGCCGTTAATGTGAGCGATGCCTTTTTGGATAAAGGATTGATTGTTTATACCAAGGGTCGAATTAAAAATTCAGACATGCAATTTAACGCAGAGCCAGACGATGTGTTGAATAGTGCGCCGATAGTGGTATTGATCAATGCAGGATCGGCTTCAGCATCGGAAATTGTTGCAGGTGCCTTGCAAGACCATCATCGCGCTATCATCATGGGGGAAAAATCATTTGGAAAAGGGTCGGTACAGACTATTTTGCCAACCAGTGATGGCGGTGCGGTAAAACTGACGACAGCGCGCTATTACACGCCATCGGGGCGTTCTATTCAGGCTGAAGGTATCGAACCGGATATTAAATTACCGAGAGTCAAACTGGAAACATTGGGCGAATCCAAGTTTGAGCCGATCAAAGAGTCAAATTTATCGCATCATCTGGCAAATCCAAACAATAAAGATCACAAAGATGATGTGGATAAAAAGGATGATAAAAAAGAGTCTGCGTTGAATGTCAAAGATTATCCGCTACATGAAGCGCTGACCTTATTGAAAGGAATCACGATTCTGAAAGCAAAATAATTACGCTAAGCTAAACAGGCGATAAACGCACCGTTCAATACTGTTACTTCTGAACGGTGCGTTTTGCGCTGTATACTCCAAAGGTTGATTATGTTGCTGGATTGGACGCCAATCGATACCGTTTTGCTGGATATGGATGGTACGTTGCTGGATTTGAATTTCGATAATCATTTCTGGAAAGAATTTGTGCCACAGCGCTATGCTGAGCGGCATGGTCTCAGTTTGGCGCAGGCCAAGCAGCAGCTTGTGCCCAAATTTGCCGCGATGGAGGGGCGGCTTGAATGGTATTGCCTGGATTATTGGAGTGAGCAATTGGCGCTGGATATTGTCGGCCTGAAACAGGAAATTACAGGATTAATTGCCGTACTGCCACATGTCACTGACTTTTTACAGGTGGTGCGTGATTCAGGACGCAGGCTCTTGCTGGTGAGCAATGCTCACCGCGATAGTCTGGATTTGAAAATGGATAAGACCCGGCTGCATGTGTTTTTTGATGCCATCGTATGTTCACATGATTATGGTTTTGCCAAAGAACAGCCAGGTTTTTGGGCGGCATTGCAGCAGGCGTATCCATTTAAGACTGAGAATACTTTATTGGTGGATGACAGTCTTGCTGTGCTGTCGGCCGCTAAAGACTACGGCCTGCAACATCTCATTGCGATCAGCAAACCGGATAGTCAGGCGGAAAAAAGACTTATTCAGTCGTTTCCTTCGATTGAGGATTTTCGATGCTTGTTGCCGCTACCGGCGGTTTCGTAGGGCGGGGCTTTTTTCTTCGCGCTTGAGCAGGTTTTTTGCCCGGCTGTTTTCGGTATTCGCGGCGCTTTTCTGCAACAGGTGGTTTCAGATCTTGCGCTAGAATATCGCTAGTAATCGCGGATACCGGCACTTTTTCTCCGATATAGTCTTCAATGTCCGGCATTGAATAGGCATATTCCTCGCAAATAAAGCTGATGGCTACACCCGATGCGCCAAATCGAGCCGTTCGGCCGATGCGGTGGACATAATCTTCGACATCTTGCGGAAGATCGTAATTAAACACATGCGAGACATCGGGAATATGCAGTCCGCGTGCGGCGACATCGGTGGCGATCATAAGATTGACCCGATCTTCCTGAAAGTCATTCAGCAAGCGTTGACGTTTGTCCTGAGGCACATCACCGCTGAGCAGAGCCACTCGATAATCATTGCCTTGCAGATAGCGGTTTAACAATTCACCGCAGCGTTTGGTATTGACAAAAATAATACTGCGAACCGGTTTAAGTTGTTGCAGAAGCCCGATAAGCAAGGGTATTTTTTGTTCATTAGACGGACAATAGGCGGTTTGCTGTATCGCTTTCGAGGTGACCTCTTCCGTTTCTATTTTGACAATAACGGGATTGTTCATATGCTCGTAAGCTAATTCGGTGACTTTGTAGGACAGGGTGGCCGAAAACAGCATGTTCAAGCGTGTCTCGGCCGGTGGCATACGGCGCAGTATAAAACGGATATCTTTAATGAAGCCTAAGTCAAACATACGGTCGGCTTCATCAATAACCATGACCTGTATATTATCCAGGCTTAATGCTTTTTGTTTGTAAAAGTCGATAATTCGGCCCGTCGTGCCGATAATAATGTCGACATCTCCTTTCAGACTGTTAAGTTGTTTTTTATAATCGGTACCGCCATAAATCAGTGCGAAATTCAGGTCGAGATAGGCGCTCAGCAGTTTTGCATCTTTATGAATCTGAATGGCAAGTTCCCGGGTCGGTGCCAATATCAGTGCTCTGGGATTTTTATTTTCCTTGTTTTTATCATTGAGCAAACGCTGAAACGTTGCTAACAGGAAGGCTGCGGTTTTGCCCGTCCCCGTCTGGGCTTGCCCTGCAATATCTTTATCCCGGAGCGAAATCGGCAGGCATCGATCCTGGATTGGCGTACAATGAATAAATCCGGCTTCTTTGAGGCCCTTGACAATAACGTTGGAAAGTTCCAGGTTACTGAATTTGGTTGTGGTTAAATGTTCTTGTTTCATGGCTATAGAATAACGTAAAAACGCGTTGGACTAAAACCAATGAGGCTATTTTTACAAGATAAGGCCATAGTTGGCTTGTTAATGACGCTATCGCCTCCATATTTAAAACCTGAATAGAACTGATTGTAAGGAGAGTTCAGGTGAAAGTGAGTAAAACACTTTTGTTGCTAATCGCGCTGGTGACACTCAGTGCGTGCACCGAAGAGCAACAGAATAAATTGTCAAGAGTCGGAATAACCTGGCTGGAAGGGGATTACAAGGTGACCTATGCCGAAGGCGGCCACGTTAAATCCTGGATAGTCAAAGGCGGTAAAGTGACTTCTGAGCCAGCAAAGGGCTATTATTATTTCTGGGCCAGGCAAAATGGCAAAAAGATCTATGTGCAGACACCTATTGAGCGGACTTATATCGAAGAAATTCCTTGATATTTCTCATTCGTAACCCTGTGGTAATTTGGCTGTGCATTGGAATGTTAAGCAGACATTCAGCTTGGCTCAGGTCAAAATCATTGACAAGCGGATTGCATATCCCTATAGTTTCAAATTTTAAAGTTATTGGAGAATAACGTGAGTGACTTAGTCCTTCATGTATCGGATGCTGATTTTAACGATAAAGTTTTAAATGCTTCTGAACCTGTTTTGGTCGATTATTGGGCTGAATGGTGTGGGCCTTGTAAAATGATTGCGCCTGTTCTGAATGAAATTGCAGAAGAATATAAAGACAAGCTGATCGTTGCTAAACTCAATATTGATGAAAACCCTGAAACACCTCAGCATTATGGTGTTCGCGGTATCCCGACTTTAATGCTATACAAAAACGGCGATGTCGAAGCCACTAAAGTGGGCGCTTTGTCAAAATCACAATTAAAGGATTTTATCGATAATAATCTTTGATAATTTCAAATGATCTGGTCTTTAGCCTTGGCCAGATCATTAATTTACGTTATAATCCTCAAGTGCAGTTTTCTGCGCGCCATAATAAAATCTTCCAACTAAATACAACCTTTCTGCAGTATACGGCTTTCTGTCGTTTTGCATTTCTTATATCTATCTTTCGATCAATATGAATCTTAGCGAGTTAAAACTTAAACCAATTAATGAACTGATAACACTTGCCGAAGAGAACGGCATTGAAAATATCGCCAGAGCCCGCAAGCAGGAGCTTATTTTTTCCATTCTAAAAAAACTGGCGAAGAATGGCGAAAATATTTATGGCGATGGTGTGCTGGAAATTCTGCAGGATGGGTTTGGTTTTTTAAGAACCCCTGGATGCTCATATTTGGCAGGCCCCGATGATATTTATGTGTCTCCCAGTCAAATTCGACGCTTTGGCCTTAGAACCGGCGATACGGTCAGTGGAAAGATTCGTCCTCCGAAAGATAGTGAACGCTATTTCGCCATGCTCAAAGTTGAAAGCATCAATTTTGAAGCCCCCGAAAATGCCAAACACAAGATTTTATTTTCCAACCTCACACCGCTTTTCCCCAAACAACGCTTCCGATTAGAACAAGGCAATGGCACCAGTGAAGACCTGACTGGCCGTGTGATTGACTTGATTGCACCTATCGGTAAAGGACAGCGTGGCTTGATCGTGTCACCGCCTAAAGCCGGTAAAACCATGATTATGCAAAGCATTGCGCATGCCATTGCAGAAAATAACCCGGAATGTTATTTGATCGTTCTGCTCATTGATGAACGCCCTGAAGAGGTCACAGAGATGGAGCGCTGCGTCAGGGGTGAGGTGATTTCAAGTACTTTTGATGAGCCTGCAACGCGTCATGTTCAGGTGGCGGATATGGTGATCGAAAAAGCTCGTCGCCTGGTTGAGCATAAACACGATGTTGTTATTCTGTTAGACTCCATCACCCGTTTGGCCAGAGCCTACAATATGGTTGCCCCATCATCAGGCAAGCTGTTGTCAGGTGGTGTTGATGCCAATGCGCTGGAAAAACCAAAACGTTTTTTTGGTGCCGCCCGAAATATTGAAGAAGGCGGCAGTTTGACAATTATTGCGACTGCCTTGGTGGAAACCGGTTCGCGTATGGATGAGGTGATTTTTGAAGAATTTAAAGGCACCGGCAACATGGAGTTGCATCTGGAGCGCAAAATAGCCGAAAAACGAATTTATCCTGCCATCAATATCAATCGCTCAGGGACCAGACGGGAAGAATATCTGGTTGATCCGGATGAATTGCAGAAAACCTGGATCTTGCGCAAGATTCTACAGCCGATGGATGAAATGGCCGCGTCAGAATTTTTGTTGGACAAGCTGAAGCAATTCAAGACGAATGCGGAGTTTTTTGATTCGATGAAGCGATAATAAAAAAGGTGTGGATGATGATTCCACACCTTTTTTTAATTGAGCTTTACCGTATTGCCATTATGATGAGTGACATTGGCATGGCTGAGTCAGGAGGATGTGTCTCTTTAGTTTTCTTTTTGTGGTATATAGCCTTCAGGCATTTCGAAATCGCCTGAAAACAGGAATTTATCCCGTTCTTGTTCCAGAATTTTTTTGGCTTGCGGATCAAAACTGGCCAAACGTTGTTCATTGATAATCATGGTCTGCATTTTCAGCCATTCCTCCCAGGCCTGTTTCGAGATATGCTCAAAAATCTGTTGACCTTTGGGGCCTGGGAATGGCAGCTCGTCCAGTCCTTCCGCTTCAATCCCTAGTTTTACACATTTAATCATTCTCGCCATTGATTTTCCTCTGTATGTTCTTGCAAAATCCGCTTTATGGGTGCGGGTAAACCTAATGAATGAATTGCATCATTCTTATACCAGACTGCGTTATCTTGTTCCATCACAAAGTTTTCAGGGTTTTTCTCTCTCACGATCACTGTTGAATAATCCAGGTGATAATGGGAAAACGTATGCCGCTTGCCAGGAATCTGTTCAATGATATTAAAGTCATTGCAGTGTGAGAGGCACCAGTATTCCAGCGATGAGAAATCATCAAATTCAGGCAGAGACCATAATCCGCCCCAGATGCCGGCTGGCGGTCGTTGGTGTAATAAAATCTGCTTTTGATTGTTTTTTAAGCATAAAAAAACACTTTGTTTTACTGGGAGTGTCTTACGCGGTCGTGTGGTCGGCAGTTTTTCGGTTTCCCGATGATGAAAGGCATAACAATCCGCTTGCAGCGGGCAAACAGAACAGTCAGGTTTGCGGCGAGTGCAGACGGTCGCGCCCATATCCATCATGGCTTGCGTATAAGCGGCTGTCCGCTGCTGAGGTGTCAGGCGTTCACTGATTTGCCATAGCTCCGTGCTGACTTTGCTATCCCCAGGCCAGCCATAGACGCCGTAAAAACGGCTTAAGACACGTTTGACGTTGCCATCTAAAATAGCGTGAGGCTGGCCAAAGGCAATACTCAAAATTGCACCGGCAGTGGAGCGGCCGATACCCGGCAAGGCAACAACATCCTTGAAAGCCTCAGGAAACAAGCCATTATGCTGCTGTTGAATGATTTGAGCGGCTTTATGCAGGTTTCTTGCGCGGGCATAGTAACCGAGACCGGCCCAATGCCGTAGAACGTCATCAAGACTGGCTTGAGCCAGTGTCTTGATATCGGGGAAAGCCTGCATAAATTTCTCATAATACGGAATCACCGTGGCGACCTGGGTCTGTTGCAGCATGATTTCAGAAATCCAGACCCGGTAAGCACTTATAGGGTGTTGCCACGGTAAATCCTTGCGTCCATGCCGGTCAAACCAGTCCAATATCCGCCGATGAAAGATTTTGTTATTCATTGTTTTTTCGTTTACTTAGAAAAAACTTTTCAGTAGATCAGCGGCACCTGGCCCCAGTTTTTTGTCCAGCTTATTTAGTAACTTTGTTTTTACCTTGTCAATTTTCGCTTTGTTTTTCTCCAACGCCATTGCCGCAATATCTAATTGATAAGATGGCTTGGCGAGTGGCCCGCTTATTTTGATGATCAATGGAATGCCTTTGACTTTATCTTTTTGTCCACGTTTGGTGGCGGCAGCGCGAATTTTATAATCGATCTGATCTGTTCTTAAATTGATGAGGCCTTTGCCTGTCACATCGACACGAGAAGAGGCTGCGATAAGGTCGTCATTTTTAACGATGCCATTGCTGACCGTCGCGCTGCCACTGATTTTTGAAAACACGGTTTGGTCGTTTTGATTTGCAGGCGGTAACGGTTTACCTTTTACCAGCGTTTTGACGCTATCAATCATTTTTTGAATATTGAAGCCCTTGATAATGCTATCTGTAAGATTAAAAGACAGTGCGCCGTTCAAGCTGGACTTGATGGCCTTGCTGGTGTTGCCATAGCCTTTCAGACGGATGGAAGCGTTGATTTTTCCATTTATTCTATCGCTGTCATTCATCGCTTTCAGCAAGGGGGCGATTTGGACGCCATTCAATTTTTCGTTCAGCGCTAACGAGGGTGTGCGGCCTTTAACATTGATCACCGTCTGGCCACTATAACGGCCTTCGAGTAAATGTTTAATTGATTGTTGCGTTTTGAGCAGGCCGGCTTTTGCATCAATCGCTAAATGCACACCTTGCATTGGGATTTTGTTGAAGGTTAAGGCGTTGATCAGCAGCGTGCCTTGAAGATTCAGTTTTCTCAATGTTTCGACGGGGAATAATGTGGTGCTTGCCACAGCAGCGGCGGCAGGCGATGCAATCTTCTTGCTTGTTTTTGTGGATTTGCTTTCAGGTGGTAAATAGCGGTCGGCATTTATTGTATCCAGCGCCAGATTAAATCGAATCGCCTGTTTTTTGAAATCGGCAATGTTAATATCACCTTTCAAGTGACTGTCATCCAGTGTCATCTGTAAGCCGGAAAACTTTGCAGCCTTATCGGTAGCCGCTAACTGGCTTTGTAAATGGAAGCGGCTGAGTGCCGTATCATCGCGCATGTTAAGTTTTATACCCATGTTGCGCAAAAATTTCCCCAAATCAAATTCAGCTACGTTGATTTGGCCGTTAAAAGCCGGTTTGTCTTTGATGTTGACACCCTTAAGTTGAGCCCTTAGCTGCAACGTTCCGCTTTGTAGC
>Ga0114934_10000509_pt1 | contig 24839 bp, 26 predicted proteins | sample 4SBtaG_2_FD_99695 | JGI IMG/M metagenome (GOLD analysis project Ga0114934, IMG submission 99695) | Deep subsurface microbial communities from Kolumbo volcano to uncover new lineages of life (NeLLi) - 4SBTROV10_white metaG | ecosystem: Environmental > Aquatic > Marine > Volcanic ...
ATAAATTCACATCATAATCAGTCTTAAAAATATAAAGTTTAAATCTATGTTATGGTAAGCAATAACAAATTCTTTTCCATCATAAAAATAAAAAAAAGAGAGAAAAACGGCAAATCATTTCTCCTCACAAAAATTAACAAGATTTTTTTTGGCGTTTGCGTTTTTTCAAATACTTTTTAATTAAGTATTTGAAATTTTTTTCTCTCCCTTTCATTTATATTTTCCTTATGAAAAAAGCTATGAAGCAGAAGATACTAATAATTTAATTATATATGACAATAATTTATAAATATCTATCTTGGAAAAATAACACGAAGGGGGGGAAAGGGCAGATTATGTTGCTTTTTTTCAAAGTTTTTTCATTTGGTTTTTTTTTTGTTTTGAAAAAACTTTTTGAAAGGGTGCAGAATCTCCCCTTTTTCCCTTTTTTTTATAATTATTTTATTTTATCTATAAGTTTTTATTCTTCATATCCATAATTTTTTAATATGAATTTTAATCTTTTTATTTCTTTATATAAAGATGATGTTAATACATGTGTATCTGTTTTAGAATGATGACTATGATTCATTCTTGGTATAATTTTTTTACAAGTATCACATTCCACTAAATAAGAATTTTTCGTTCTATACCTATCATTTATTATTTTTCTTTCTTCTTTCGTGTATCTATTCATATATATATACATATTTATTTGTTTTTTAATGTATAAATTATTTATGAAATGGAGAGAAAAAGTCATTAAAAATGAATTCTTGAAATATCACCAAACTGTTGTCCTTCTGATGTATCAAATATAGTTTTAGATGCTTGTTGTTTACCTACTAATATAGGTTTGTGCAATTTAGACTTATCGTAATCTTGTGTATCTTTTACCCACGATTGTGCTTCTTTTGGATCAAACATTTCCACTGCACCTTCTCCAATATACACTGATGCTTTTTCTACTCCTTCAATTGCTGTTTCAAAACCATCTGCAATTTTACTACCTATAGAACCCATTGTTTATAATATAGTAACAGAATTTAAATTAATTAAATTTAAATGATTTTTTATAAATTTCTCTCTTTCTCTAAAAACGATATTACAAATTTTAATATATTCTTTATTAGATATTCTAAAACAACTTGAACAACAATAACCTAAGTACTGTAATTTATACTTTGGTAAATATAGTCCATTTTGTTCGTAATATTTTCTAATTTTAACATTACACAAAATACATTTCATTATAATTATATTATATATTTATATATTAAAAATGAATAGAGGAACCAGTCAAAATCCTCAAGAACAAAGAATTCCATTATTTAGTCAAACAAGAAAAGAAAATCTCACACCACAAAGCAAAACAATAATGTTAGAATGCAACCGTTCTACAAGTATAGATGCTGAAAGTAATAAAGATTATTGGCGATGGAAAACAGAATATCCAAGTGGTTGCGAATTATTAGCAGGTGATATGGTGCGAATGTCATCAAGTTATATTAACAGTATTGGCGTTGGAGATCTTATTAGATTTAATTTAAAAGGTGATAATATCAATAATAAAGCAACTTGGATTCAATCTTATTATGGTATTGATGATGGAATTAATCAAAAGAGAGAAGGATATAATATGAGAACTGATAGCAATCTTGAAGGTGGATTGGGGAAATTTCCTTATGATAGTACAAATAGACCCTGTAGATTAGAGAGAAACACTAAAACCAATGATATACAAACATCATCAAGAACTAATTCTTATAGTAAAATAAGTTGGTATCAAGACCCATATTTGAATTTTAGGTTTTTTGGACAATCAATAAACATGGATGTTCCTATATATTCAAATTTATTAGTAAAAGTTTATATTAGTGATACAAATAATTATTCATTTATAGATTTCTATACGTATGATAATGCTACCACGACATTTAATTATTACGATCCAAGACAAATATTATCTATAGGACAGCAGATCCAATTAAAAGCACGCGTGGACCCTAATTTAGGATTAACATATTTTAAACAGATGATTGAAGTAAGAGTATCTATTATAGCATTTAACGAATTACTTGGAAATTATAGAGTTCAAATTGAAAATCTATATCCATCATTAAATAGTATAGGAGGGTATAGTGATTATATTAGTGTTGATTTAAAAATATGTGATGGTGATTGCAGATTAACAACTAATAATTACCCATATGGTAGTTTTTACAATCCAGAAAAAATTAATTATAAATATGAAAATGAAAATACAACAACGCCACAAGAATATTATGCTGTACAAATAAAAACAATAAGCGAATTTAATAATCCTACTGAAAACTTAAATTCTAAAACAACTATACTAACGGACGATGATAATGAAATTATTAAATGTTATATGTCTTATGATGATGTTTCTAAAGGTGATATAATATATGAAGGAAAAGATTTTAAAATATTAGATCTTAATGTAGGTGGTGATACCTCTAAAATACAAATACAATTTATCGGGAATGAAATTGGTAATACGTCTTTGCTTTATCTCAATACTCGTAATATAGGTAACAGTTTATGTTTATATATACCAAGACCAAATAATACAATAGAAATCGCATCAATAACTAATTTTTATTTTAAAGATTATGCGGAAACTACATACAATGCCAGTTACGATGGAAGTTCAACATTTACATTTTTTAATGTGAAAAGAAATATAGATTTACGATTATCCAATTATCCATCCACTGTTAATACTACTATACCAAGTGATTCAAAATTAATTTTTTTTTCAAGAATAGCATTAGATTATATCTATTATTTGAATCCATATAAAAAACAATATATTGAAACGTCAATAGACCAATCAACAATCACCCCCATAAGCGATGATACTAAAATTTATTATGGTGTTATAAAAAAACCTAATAATAGTAATGTAGCATCAATTTATCAAGGTGTAAGTGATAATTCTACATCCTTTGTGAATTCTTTATGGGGTTTAGAAGATAGTACTGATAATACTAATATTTATAGTGGTTCAATTAATTATATTTATGGTGTGCCCATTATTAATCCAATCATTCAAGTTTTACATTTTAATACATTCCAATATGAAATTACACAAGAATATAATTCACCAAGTGATATAGCAACAAAATTAACACAATTAACACATAAATCTAGTGATAATCGTAATAAATATGGCGAAATCGTAAAAAATAGTAGAAATAAGGGAATGATAAGCAATGATTTATTTTTCCCAGTATATAGTTCAAATAATTCAAGTAATACAGAAAATTCATCTGGATTTATGAATATCCCTTATGATACTGGGTCTTTTCAATTATTATGTCCTTATTATAAAGCAACTCATAGTATTTTTGATAACACTCATTTTCCTGAAGATAGTGTCTATCCAATATATTTTAGAACTAATAAATTGTCTATTAATGTTCCACATGTTCATGGTAGTAGTATTTTACCTGATTTTAATCAATCTGCTAATCCAATATATTCAACAACATATGGAAAAACGATTACAGATATAATTGGCTTTCCAATTACAAATACATTAGATAGCGATAATGAGCAGTTAATAAGTCAATATATAGGCAGTAATAATGTATCTTTTTCGTGGAATACATCAAAATCCCGTTTTGAAATTTCATATCTTCATCAACCATATACAAGCACTTATACAGAAGGAGGACAAGGTGGAACGATTAGTGCAAAGATATACTTTCCAAATCCACAAGGCAAAGATAATTACCCTTATAAACAAAATTGTACAAGAATAGGTGGCGTAAATATAGAACATTGGTATAGTAATAATTCAAATAATTATAATGTTCCTAACGATGTATATAAAACTTTTACTACTAAAACTTTTTTTGATAATTTAGATGGTGATAATTTCTTTTTAGATTTAAATGAGAATAACGATGCAATAGGAAAGGCTTTTTGGAACAAATTAGGGTATAGTGATTTTCAGTTAAATACAATACGAGGCATAGAAACAGACCCTACGTCAGGTTATTATAAAATGCTGGGTTCTACAGGTGATCCTCAAATTATTCTGGATATTCCAGACGGATTACCTATTGCTTCACAGAATAGCGTTAATTTTCCACATTATTTTACAACTGGAATTTTTGAACCTAATGGTACTAATGAATTAGCAAAATATAAATTTAGTTCAATTGGTGCTTTGAATGTAAATTCTTCAAGTTTGGGATACTCAATACCAACATCAACAACAGGAGCACCCATAGAATTTAAAGCAAATAGTACAAATTATCAAGATTTTAATCCATTACAATCAACTTTTAATGTGGATAGAGAGAGATTTCCTTACTTTACGATTACAATTGATAGTGATAGCATCACAGGAGAAAATTTACCAATTAAACAAGAAAATCCTTATTATCTCCTTGTTAGTGATATTGTTGATAGTAACTTTAGAGTTTCTAAAAATGGTATTGATTATAATGTAGTAGGCATTGTGAGTAAGTTAAATTTTTCTTCTGATTTTATATTCGGTTATACAAGTCCAATAAGTTATTTTATAAAAAAAGATAGATTACTTAACACAATTAATATTGAAATAAGAAACCCTGACTTATCACCTGCTAGTGATATAAATGCAAATAGTTCCATCATTTTTGAAATTGTACGAAATCTTCCAAACACACTACCTGACCAATTACCAACTCCATTGTGGTATAAACAAAATAGAATATATAATCAAATAGAACAATATAAAGAATTAATTTCAAAACAACTTAAAGGAACTGATACATCAAAGGCACAAAGAATAGAAAGTATTATGGATGAACTCAATAGTGCATTAAGAAGACCCGATGAAAACCAAAGTGAATTATTAAATAGAATTATAAGTAATTATCAAAACATTGGTATAAGCAAATTTAAAAATAGTCCTAGTGAAATGAGAAAACTATTAGTAGAACACCCATTAGCACAAGAATTCATACAAGATTTGGAAAAATATAAAGATTTAAAACAGTTACCTAATAGATTACCAACTGATATTGAAAGTATAGACCCAGAAACGATTGAAAACTTATTATACAGTAAAGATGCAGAGATCGCCTCCATAAGTGGATTTGCTGAAGAAGCATCATCATCATCATATGCTATACAAAACACAGAAGAAGAAAACAACCAATCAATTATTAATGAAATGGAAAGATTTATGAGAGAAACAGAAAAAGATGAAAATTTAAGTGATTTTGATAAACACATGGTAGAAAATATTTTACATAATCCTGATGAAGACACAGACAAATATGAACAAGTATTGAGTTTATTTGAAAAAAGATATACAGATTTAAACCAAGATGAAAAAAAGTTGTATCACAGATATTATAGTAATTGGCGATACGAACCACGCAATCCTAGTGCTTCTTCACAATACAAAAAAAGTTTTGTAGAAAATATTAAAGAACATGTAGAACAACAATCAGTTCCAAAAGAAGAAATAGATAAACTTTTAGAGGAAATAGAAAATGAATAATTAATATATCAGTATATTTTATAGATGAATAACGAAAAGAATACATATTATCATTGTTATCAACATTTTTATAACCATTTTAAAATTAAGAAACAGAGAGAAATGCGAAATATAGATATTAAGGCAAAAGATGATTACGAAATTAATTATCAAATCTACAAAACCCCTGCTGTTTATAAAAAATTAAACAATATTAAAAAAATATATAACGAAAATGACATTTTTGATAAAAAGTAGAAGGTTACATTACAAACGGAATTGTTAAAAAAGTAATCTAAAAGTATATAAATGGAAAAAAATTATGATGAGTGTATTAAGAGAGTAGGAAGACCTAAGAAAAAAAAGAGTAACTACGGGGTGATAATAATTAGAAAAGAGGTTGTCGTACATTTTCAGTAGTTGAATTATTTTCAATATATTTATCTATTTATAATATATAATATGCTAACAGATATAGATGATCGTTTAAGCGGAACTCTTCCATGTAAAATTGCGAACACACAATCAGATGGATTAGGAACAGCACAAATGCTTAAAACTGTAGATGGAAAATTACAGGTAGATATTATTTCAGGCGGTGGTGGTGGCGGGGATGCGACAGCATTAAATCAATCAAGTATGATTACAGAATTACAATCAATTGATAGTGGTAAAGCAACAGGGACTAAACAGGACGATATTATTACAAAACTAACTAATATAGATACTGACCAAGCAACGGCATCAAACCAAACTACAATCAACACAAGTATCATTAATTTACAAGGAACACCTGCAAAAACTTTAAGTGATGTTGAAAGTGGGCTTTCTACTGTAAATGGCTCAGTTATATCAGGAAATGGTTTAATAACGATTGCAAATGATTATATATTAAATGGAATGAGTGGTATTCCAAATAAAAATAGAAGTGGGAAATGTTATATTGCTACCACAGGCTTTGTCTTATTACCCAATGTGAGTGGTTCTGTAAATTGTTTCGGTTTATATAACAATGGTACTACCACAATGTATGTATATAATATACAAGCGATGATGAGTAATTTTAGTAGTAATACACAGTATAATGTAACGATAAACACTTTTAGTAATGCGACTAATCCATTTGGAGGAGGGGCATCAGTTACTCCTGTAAATTTAAATAGAGGGTCTAGTAATACAAGTTCAGTTATAGGTATTAAATATGATAGCGGGGCATATACTAATAGTGCTACTACAACTCTTCTTGATAATTCAGTATTAAGTCTATATGGGACACGTTTAAGAAGTGATTTTTTAGAAGATATGATTATATTACCACCAGATAATGGTATTGAAATAGAAATGGGAACATCTTTGAGTTCTCAATATTTCGTAGGAACAATTCGTTGGTATGAGGAATAAATAGTTTTTTTTATATTTATTTTTTATATATTATTATTATATAAAATGCTTATTAATATAGTCAATCGTGAAAGTAATACACATTTTCGGCAATTATTTAAGGAAACAATCATACTACCAGAAAATAGTAAGATTACATTAAAAAAAGCAATTATTAAATTAGAACCAAAAATATTGATTAATTCTTCTAATGATAATTTTCGTATATGTGTAAATGGAATATCTACAGGCACATTTACTAGCATCGTTTTAACACATGGAAAATATACTAAAAAAGATTTTCTTTTACACGTTGTAGAAAAAATAAATAATGTATTAGGAAATGGACAAGAAAATTTTACAGCAACATTAGAGTATTTTGATGATAATAGTATAGCACCTAATTGTTATACAATTTCTATTAAATGTCATACTACAAGTCCATCTACAATAGAACTGACGCAATTTGAAACAGGATTTTTTGAAACTGAACAGAACTGGTTTACAAGCAATACGACTGCCGGGACATTGTATTTTAACTATGATAGTACTTTAAATCCACCAGTGAATTATATAGGACTACATGGACAAGGTCAAAACTCATTCGCTAATACCACATTCATTTCGCAACCCATAGAAAGAACATGGTTCAATTCTTCCAGTAGTATTACTCAAGCAATTCCTATTAATAATACAAGCAAGTATGGATTAATGCAATGGACTTCACAAAAGAATAGTTTAGATTACATCATTGGGTTTAGTGATAGTAATTTAGATTTAAGTTATGTGTCTAGTAATTTAATAGCGGAATATTTAAAAATCAAAAACTTAACAGCAGGTATATTTTATAATGGAAGTGAAAACAAAATTATGATTTTAGAAAGTAGTAACCAAAAACAAGGTAATGCAAATCTTTCTCTTATAAAAGAATTCAATGCGACTGGGTATTATTCAAACTTAATGGACGAAAATACAGAATTTGCTATCATGCTAATTGATGACCCTCAAGCAAGTCCAAAATATTTTTATAAAGGTGCTTCACATGAAGTTTGGACAGAATTATCGTGTTTGAATGATATAAGTCCACCTAAACGATGTGTTATGGATCAGCACAGTCATTATCCTGTCGTTGCCCTTTATTCAAATGCTAATGGAACAAATAATAGTGATTTTCCAATAAGTAATTTTTCATATTCAGGTATAAGTAATATTACAAATACACAAAATTATGGAAAATTTATATCTTTAGATATGAATGAAATCAAAGAAGAATTAGGATTAAGTTCAATATATAATACTATTCAAACTTATGGTAATGAAGTAGCAGAATTAAAATTATTTAATAGTCTTCCACTAAATACAACTAGTTCTAATGAACCTTATTTAAATGTTAATATTACTAATCTTCCCATAAAATCATATGCTAACAACGATAGTAATGATTTAGACGCAGGTCTTTCTCAAGTTAAAACACTTGCTTGTGTTCCAAGATACAATACTGATGGAATATTAAATAGTAGTAATCTTATTTATGATGATAACACTCAAATATTATCTCTCAATAATAGTGGTGAAATTACTCTTAATGAATTAAACGTAGATTTAAGAAATGCAGATGGAAGTATTCCTGATGATGTAGGAAATTTAAAATCTTTTGTTTTAATGATTAATAAATAATAATTTATATTTATATTATATATGAATAATTTGAATGATAGAAATATGCCGAATGTAGAAATGAATATTAAACCTGTGGAAGAGATAGAAGATGAAATAAACAAGCAAATAGATGAGGATTTTGAAGAAAAAAAAGAGAGAAAAATACCTGGAAAAAAAGTGTTTTTAGAAAACGACGTATTTGAAGCACCTAAAAAACAAAAAAAAATTCCACTTATGAGTGATACAGATAGCAATACAGGGGTAGATGAAGATTTAATAGATACTAACAAAGATGATTATATTAGAAAACGAGAGGAATTAAGAAAAAAAAGAAGCGAACGTATGAAATTGCTTCATGCTGAAGGTAAATTAAATAAAAAAAAGAAAAAAGTTGATAATAATAAAGGGTCAACGCCCCTCTATAACTCCCCGACCGCAAGCGATGAAGTTCTTACAAAATTAAATAAATTAGAAAATCAAATGCTTAATCTTAATAAAGGGTCAACGCCCCTCTATAACTCCCCGACCGCAAGCGGAATTGCTGAAAAGAAATATGATTATAAACTTACAAAAAACCAAATGTTAAACTACACAAATAAAATAAAATCTAAAGCAGTATTAGATTATCAAGAAAGAGATAAAATTAAAATAAATCAAGAAGAATTACATAGAAAAAAACAAATACAAGAAGCAAACAGAAAGTATTTTAGCAGATTACCAAAAATAAATATGTTAGAAAATAGCAATCCATTTGACAATTGTTTTTAATAGTTTTTTCTCTCCTTTTTACTTATTTAAATTCCTATATATAAATAAATAAAACTTATATATAATAATTATATTTATTAGTTGTGTAAATAAAAGGGGGGAAAGGGCAGATTCTGTTAAGAATTTACAAACTATTTCAAAACAAAAAAAATAAACAAATGAAAAAACTTTGAAAAAAAGGAACAGAATCTGCCCTTTTCCCCCTTTTTTCTCTCCATTTTCTTTTTTATATTCAAGAATAAATATATACATACTATATTGTCTATCTTACTTTTAAAAATGTATTCTCACTTTCTTTTTACCCTTCTATTTTAAATAAAAAGAGAGATAAGTATTTGAATCCATATGTTTTTCTCTCCATTTATTTTTTAATATTACCATAAAAAAATATTACAATTTAAAATTCAAATTATAATTATCAATAAGAGTGTCAATAGATGTTCCTCTATTTTTTGAATATCTTTTTAATTCGTTTAGGTTACCTTTTGTATCAATTGCTGTAATGTATGCTCGGTTAATATCGCTCTCCGACAGACCTTTAAAAGTGTATTTTTGAATATATCGGTTAATTGAACCTTTTGTTAATCTTTGATTTTCAGAGTTGGTTAAAAGAAATTTTTGACTATCATCACCCATAAATTGTAAAATTGCATGTCTAAATTTTTTACTTGCTATCTGATTTCGTTTTTGTCCATATGTTTTTGATGTTTTATAATCATTTCTTATATAAGTAATACTATTTTTTCTAATAATTAAATAATTTTCATTAGAATTTAGTTTCCTACCTGATATAGTTACGATGATGTCCAAATCTGCGTTGCGGACATGTAGAGAATTAAGCAAATAATCTAAAATAAAACCTCGCCAATTTTGCTCACGGTATAAGCGATTATTATGTTCTTTAAGTTGATTTAATGTTGGTGCTTTTCCTTTCTTTTTTTTGTTTACAATGATGCGTAATTTTTCAATTCGTAGTTTATTTTCTTCTCTATAATTTTCAAGACTGGTATAATTTAAATCATTATGTTTTTTTAATAAAATCGCAAGATTGAAATATGTGTTCTGTGAATTAGGATTTTCGGTAACGCTTGTGATCAAATCAATAATACCATTCTCACTCATTGTGCTAATATCACGGTGACATATGCCTCGCATTTTCCGATAGTTAGATCTGTACGACCTAATAGAATGTGGACTTAAACTCGTTTTTGTATTCATAAAGAAAGTAAATTCATCGTAAGTATTTAAATTTTTGTCAATATCCATTATATATTATATATATACACACATATTTTTTAAATTATTTTTTCCTAAATTACTATTACCGTTACACGAAAAAGCAGCAAATGTCAATTTGCGGAGACCTCTTTGAAAATGACACAAATACAAAAAAAATATTTTTATTAAAAAATTAAAGTTCCATTGCTGCAAGACACGCAGAGACATTATCATCCGCTGTTTTATCACTGCTTGGATTAATCACATGATTATATTCATCCCAAGAGAGAAAACTAACAGAGTTTTGATTAGGGGTCTTTGAATGGTCTAAAAAAAACCAATCTGCTTTAACCATCGCTGGTTTAGCATTCTCTCCCATTTGGAATTCAGTATCGCAAGGTAAAGACAGTTGATGATAATTAATTTGCATAAATAAATCATCCATGTTTTTCGGGCGATGTAAATACCATTGAGGAGCAGAGTAGAGTACATAGCATGGGACTTCCCATTCAAGATGTTTCTTGATGACTATACGCAATAGTCGTATTTTAAAAGGAGGATTTACAACTAAAATGAAATTTCCTTCAGGGCGTGGGATAGTCTCAAAGTCTTGCTCTTCTCCTCGTGATATGTCTGTTGAAAGTGTTTGGTATCCATATTCAGCAAGGACATCTACGATAGCGTTGTTACCTGTGAATAAAAATAAATATATATACATTATTTATATTTAATAATAACTTACAGCAATGCGTTAAGCAATATTTCCTTACCAGCCATTGGATCCCAGATAAAAAAATCCGAACTTGGTGGTGGGAGATGTTGAAGTAAAATCAACACAACATGTCTTGGTGTGTTATACACATCGGTTTCCCCAGTGTTAGAATCTCGCTTTGGTGGACCTTGAGCGTAAAAGGTTTTTGCTGCAGACGCATTGCTTACTGCTTCATCAACATCCATAACTTCTTCAAAGTTAGTTTGCAAGGATTGTTGCTCTGGATACATATAATCGGTGTCGCTTGACGAAGATGAAAGAAAGTCACTGTCCATATCCGTGACTTTGTACTGATAAATCGCATCGGGTGTTTTGATAAATGCAGAATACTAATAAAAAACGAAACAAAAAAAAAAATAAGTAATATATTTCTTGAACAAAAAAATAGGGTTTAATGAAATTAGAAAAAGCATATGAAATTTTTACCTTTTCTCTCATGATAGCATCGTGCGTCTGCACAAATGATTTTTCTTTGCCGAAAAATTGACGAAGACCGAGTGCTTTAAACATTGTTTTCAAGTGTTCCGCATCAACATGCCGAAAAATTACGCCAATCCCTGTGTTGTTTAATTGAGTTCTAACACTGGAGTCAATATCAATATAGTATTGAAACGCCAACCATGAAGAGATGTTGATGTGCCGTGGTTTCGTAAATAAATCCTTGATGGGACTTGCTCCTGATACAAAATTCTTAAAATCATTGTTTAATTCATCAAGAACAAGAACTGTATGGATATCTTGCTTCGCAAATTTTTGATAAACCTCCGTAATGAAAAACTGTTTGCGTGTTTGAGATCGTTTCTTTCCATTTTCCTCTTCATCGCCAATATTTTCCATATCAATATGTTGATAAATTTCAATATGGTTTTCAAGAATAGTTTTCTTCAGATCCCCACCTGCCGTTACAAGAACAACACGCACGTCGTTCTCCAGATTTTTAATGTAAAACTTCAGGAGATACGCCATCATGAAACTTTTTCCTAATAAGTACAAAAACAATATTAATATATAATAATTGCTTGAAAAAGTAAATACAAATTTTTATTTACCGCTTCCTGTTGCACCACAAAAGTAAGCATTTATGCGTGGATCTCCTTGTTGCAGGTGTTTGAAATGTTTCGCTGGTGAAAACTGTTCCAGTGAAACAATTTCATCTGGCGTTGTAGGAGTTGAAACTGGAATCTTGGGTGTTGATGGAGTTCTAGGTGTAGGTGGATACATCTGTTGATACATTCCATGCAATGCTCTTGAAGCATTTTCTTCCAAGTTTAAAATCACCAAAATTTCGTTTGCCTGTTCTTCGTTATTTTGTTTTTTATATGCTTCTATTTTATCATAAAAGCGTATTCCAAATCGGAAATCTTTTTGACTCATCTGTGATACCTTTAAACCACTTACAGTAACTATATCTTTCCAATAGTCATACAGAATTTTAAAAAACTCTTTTTCAGTTTTGTTTCCTCTTCCTCCTTTATGTTGTTGTTTTAGTTCGTTATAATCAACAACTTTTAAAACAGCAAGAAACATATTGAATTTACTCATTTGGCTGTTGTTGTTGAAATTTAACGAAATACGCAAATCAAACAACTCTTTTTCCGTAGAACATTCACGGAATGCATTTTCATCAAAAACAATGTGTTTATGAAAACGCATCGCATTCCTGAATCTACTAAAACCATCTAAAATATAGATTTGGTTCTCGTATTTACCAATAATAATTGGTTGCGATAAATTTTCAATCCATGATGGAAATTCACGAGAAGGAAAAATACCTTCAAGTTTCCTTGAAAGTTCAACGTCTAAACTATTGTTCAATTCTTCCATATTGCTTTAAATAAATTTATTATGGTAATTTTAAAAAATAAATGGAGAGAAAATCATATGGATTCAAATACTTATCTCTCAATTATAATAAAAAGAAAGAGTGAAAAATAACCAAGATAATATTATTAGAAGTAAGATAGACAATAAAGTATGTATATATTTATTCTTGAATATTAAAAAGAAAATGGAGAGAAAAACATATGGATTCAAATACTTATCTCTCAATTATAATAAAAAGAAAGAGTGAAAATAATCAAGATAATATTATTAGAAGTAAGATAGACAATATAGTATGTATATATTTATTATGGTAATTTTAAAAATTAAATGGAGAGAAAATCATATGGATTCAAATACTTATCTCTCAATTATAATAAAAAGAAAGAGTATAATATTATTAGAATTATTTTTTAATAAGTTGCCTTAAATAATAAACGCAGTCCAGTGTTGGACTGGGTTTATTTATATCATCCTTAAATATTGTTTGTAAAAAATAAACAAATAAATGGAGAGAAAATCATATGGATTCAAATACTTATCTCTCAATTATAATAAAAAGAAAGAGTGAAAATAATCAAGATAATATTATTAGAATTATTTTTTAATAAGTTGCCTTAAATAATAAACGCAGTCCAACCCTGGACTGGGTTTATTTATATCATCCTTAAATATTGTTTGTAATGTAGTTTAAAATTGCAAAATTTGGTACTTGGTACAAGCGTTTTAATTTTTTTTTTTCGTTTTTTTTTTATTTTTTTCGTCTACACCCTTGAAAATATGCTGGATTTTATTTTTGGGGAAAATTTCCATATATGGAAATATTTGGTAACTGTTGCTAAAAAATAAACCCAGTCCAGGGTTGGACTGGGTTTATAGTTATTACTTCTTTTAAATAAACCTAGTCCAGGGTTTGACTGGGTTTATAGTTATTACTTTTTTTTTGTAATTATCAGAACTGTAACGCACTAATATAATATTCTTATGATCCGCTGCCTTTATATACTCCAATAAAATACAATATTTTGCGGTTATGGGTTTCCAAAAAAATAATGACACGCCTCGTTATAAAAATTTGAAAAACGCCTCGTACAATAAATTTTTAAATTATCTTAAAAAATTTATTTAAGATTCTCTCTATAAATCAATTTTCTGTGCTCTACCATTTTTTATAACTAGAGCAGATACATTATGCACCCAAAATAACATCTCTACTGCTGATTTTGTTCTTGTATTATTTCCCTGTGACTCACCATCTGCTCCACTATTTCGTGAATATCTAAATACTAATCCATCAGGTCCAATTTTGACAGCATTGCTAGGTACATCTTCTTTATTATCAATTTTAGCAAGATTTATACCAAGATATTTCATACGACCTTGATATGCATCTTGAACTGCTGTGGTTAGGTTACCTGCATAAACACTACTTCCATTAAATACGCTATCGCTGAATATATTATGGTTCGCTGTAGCATATTGTCCTGTTGCCTCATATGTTCCTGATAAAATTTCCATTGTTCCGTCATATGTTTGATTTAGATGATTATACATGTCAGATGGATTTTCTAGATCTCTGTCAAATAAGACCTTGTTATTAACGATTACATTATATTTTTCTTTATTCTGTCCATCACTACGGCATTTTAATAGTTGGTTATTTGTTTCCGCTGTGTTTAATTTTGCTACAGTAAAACCAAGAACACTTCTATTATTAAAACCGAGAGGGATATCTTTTGTTTGTTCCGTATCATCAGTTAAAATTGCATCTAGTGTGCTTCTAACTAAAGATTTTTGACGATACATGACGCTTTGCCCTTCAGGACTTTGTAGTTGATCATTTAAAGCATTAGCGATTACATCAGGATATTGAATATAATCAACTAGCATATGTGGTGTTTTAATAGAAACTACTTTATCAGCTACCGTGATAGTTCCATCGCCTGATTCTACAGCAATGTCGCTATATTGCTGTGTAAAATCTATTTCAATAATAATATCATCCTTTAATCCGCTTCCAGTCGGGACTAACATATCCATAAACATTGGAAATAAATGCTTAAATGGAACCGAAATTTCACAACCGAACCCAGTTTCATCTCTCATTTCACGAATAGATACACCATTTAATTTATCTGGTGTGAGTTGTAATAATCCATCGCTATCATAAGAATATTGATGATTACCAAGATGTTTTAAATCCAGGATTTCTGTGTGATGTTCCCAACCACTCAGATGTGCTTCACAACAGAGAAGTTTACCTAATTCCACTGTGCGAGACACTTCTTTTCCAATGTATAACCTCGCTTCTTTTAATGCTGTAAGACCCCCTGCTATACGACTAAGAGACACATTAGTATTAACTGGAGCAGATGTCTTCCCTTCCCAATTAATACGATAAACCAAATTTCCTGATGCAATTGCACTAAATTTTTTAGGAAGTAAAAATCGTGCTTTTGCGAAATTTCCTTTTACTGAGTTAAAAGTATCAGGATCAATAATCTCTGTTGAAACAGCAGTCGCTTGATTTTCGTTCATGATAGACATTTTTAAAACTGATGGAATGATTGTTGTCATAATTATATACTATAAGTATAGAATTTAATTATAAAAAATTTATTAAAAACAATAGCAAAAAGAATTATTGTAATTTGTATATTTTTATGGCTGGTGGTTATACAACTACGTTCTTTTTTTATGACACTACTTGAATACCCTGCTGTTTAACAATACGAACTTGATTACGTGCTAAATAATAGGAGTACGCTGCAAAATTGATACTGTTTCCTGGATTATCAGGATCATCTAATTTAGATACTAAATTAAATCCTGCTGTTGATACTCTAAAATCAGATCCTGATCCAGACACTGCATCATATGCACAACCGACTGCAAATGCACCAACCTTATGAGTACGTTGGACTTCGTAACCAGATACGACAGGGTTAAGTTGAGAGCGCTGAATATCTTTGGCGTTCTTAAATGCTTCCATATAATTACTTAATACATCGGGGTATGTTTGTAATTGTTCACCACAAGCAATTCCCGATTCTAATTTTGCATCTAACGTATTATCTACTGGGAATCGTGCTGAATCTTTCTGCCATTCTAATTGCTCTACACAAGGGTTATATTGTCCCAATCCATTTTGAGCATAATTATTAATAAATGCAGTAGGTATAAAAGAAACAAATGTAGATATTACGGCTCCGAGATTAAGGCGATGAACAACATTAAAGTTAGTTGAATTAATTGTATTATATAAACTTGTGTAAGATAAAAATGACATATCTACTTCGCCCTTTTGTGCTAAAGCCATTTGTTCCTGTGCAGGAACATCATTAATAGAAGCATTGAGAAATAGATTACTAATTTCATAATGATAGTCACTCGCATCAGCACCATATAATACGTTGCTTGTACTACTCATTGATAATGTAAGAGAAAGACCCCCTAAAACTTCTATATTAACTTGAGAATTTTGGTTTGAACCACCCATTAGAAAACCACTCATAAGGCGAGTTGAAAATTTCATCCCACCACTACGAACTAATGCTTTTTTCATTGCTTTAACCTGGCCCCCAGCATTAAATTCATCAGGACGTGATTGATCGTTTCTTTCCGCAAATGTGTCAAATCCGATACCTTTAGCACCGCTCTGGTGGAATTCTCCACAATCCATTTGTGATTTACTTCTCATAACTGAATTCATACCAGATAAAAGACGAGGATGATGGTAAATTGCTTCTAAATTTCTTGATGAATATGCTCTACTTGAAATTGTAAGTTGCTCTACACATGAACCGACACCTGAATATGGGTCAATATTTACATCTTTTGTAAAATCAGATAATGCTGTTCCATCACTTGTCTTAATAATTTTTAATGTTCCGCTTAATCTCAAATCTTGCGTGTTCAATTTCCCACGTGATGCTAAATCAAATCGTACTTCTGGATTTCCTGCACTGAATCCAAATGTCTGTCCACCATTACTCGGTGCCACTGAAATGTAATGTTTTTCTGTATTCATTTATATACTCTATAAATAAAAAAAAAGAGAGAAAAGTTTTACAATAACAAAAAAAGTTATTAATCCTAAGAAACAATTGTAACTCCTTGAGGATTTACCACTATCCGTTTAATCATATACACCCATGTATTAACCTGCTTAGCGGTATTAGTATTTGAATTATATGCTAAATTAACTCTTAAACCTTTTTCCACAAGGTCCTCTGTTGATCCCGCAAATGAGAATGAGCGACCAACTACAAAATTATCAGAATATTTTAATAACGAACGAACAGGTTTTCCAGATGCTCCAATTGCTTTTTGTAATTCTACTAAATGCTCTTGAGAAGGATATTTATTTGCAGATAAAATAGTGTTAAGCATATTGACTGGTCTGCTAGGTTCATATCTATCCGCTCCAATTTGAAACTGATATTCACGCGTTCCATCTAATTGACCATTCATATCAAAAGCGTAGTCTGTTTGTTGTGCCTTTAAAGGCAAAGTTAAAGAACTCTTAACACGAGAATTAAAGCAAGGAATATTAATAGTTTGATTAGGTACATTTTCCAACAGTGTATTTCTAAAATTAGCATAAGTTGGGACATCCATTATTAGACCTTCACTTGCAATTTTTGCACTCATACTACTCATATATTGAGGAGGCATTTCAATGACACGAGCGACAAAATTTACATTATCTACTTCATATTCATATTTGTTTGGGTTTTTTGTAGTTAAAGCACCTGCACCACTTACAGCAGTATAACCAACAACATCACTTACTTTTACTTCTGTCAATGTTTCTGCATTATTTAAACCTGAAATTGCTACAGTATGTTCAAGAGAACCTGCTGTATCAGTAATCGCTGATACTAATCCATATAAAGTAAATTTTGCATTATTTGCTCGTTTGCCTGTTAATTTAACTACGTTTCCTACGGCATAAATAGATGTGGTAGTTGAATCCCATCCAAGACCTGCATAGGATTTTCCTTGAAGTGTTTGAATTTGTTTTGGAGCAAATAAAGTAATATTGCCTGTTCCATCTGTAACAATATCATCACATTCTACATCTTGGGATACACCATCAGTTACAAGCACGTCTTCAGGTCTTGCTAATTCAATTTCAACTGATATTTTTCCTAAACTGACTAGAGGAATACCACTTCTTGAACAAAATAACCCACTACAATTTAGGTCAATTCGCTGTTTAAGACCAATATCACTATAGGATATTTCTGGTGTTTCCGCATTATAACTTCTAACAAAATAACTAACTGTATCAGGTTTTAAATCAGCATGATCAAAAAGAGAACCAGTTGCTTTTCCACTGAAATCTTCGGTATAATCTTTCTTCAAGTTAGAGAGAACATTATAATTATCAATATCTTCTAATGGTCGTCCATCTACTAGTACACGAAGGCGTTTAATAATACTTTCTGTTCCATTAATGAATTTCATTTTCCAACTATCTCTTCTATTTCCAGCAGTAGCATCTTGACTACTTGCTGGAGGTGTTAATTTTACATTGAGAGATAGATAACTTGAATTAGTGTCAATCATTCCTAAGGATGATGGTAGATCAAGCGTAATTTTATTATTATTTCCATATTTGAATATTGTCCCAGCCTGGCTACTAATAACTTCTGTTGAATAATTTTGAAGAGGTAACTGATTTTGAACTTTAAACATTTATATTATAAGAAAATAAATTAATTTTTATTTTTAATATTAAAAATGTGTAATGCCTTGTCTAAATTTTGTGCTATCATACACGGGCATACTCAACGTTCCTGTTTGAAATATTGGGTGAGTATTAAGATCATTGTATTCAGTTTGTAATTCTTTATATTTATCATCAATTTCATCTTCTGTTTTTTCTGTTTCTATTGCACTATAAATTCCCATTCCAAGCGTAGCCAATCCTAAACCAACTCCCGCCACGCCCCCTAATGTTCCTAATATTCCAACACTTGTTTCAGCGGCTACTTCTGCTCCTGCTACTTCACTAGTTTCAGCAATCGCACCTTCTTCTGCTGTTGAACTCAAAAGTGGTTCTGTTTCATCACCAATTTCACCAAAACTTGTTTCTTCTATTTCTGCAGGTGGTTGTTCTTCTAATGCGTCTTGAAAATCATCCTCATTAGGTAAATCATTCATTTGTATGGTTTCTATATTAGGATCTTCGCCCATTTCTGAAAACATGTTATCAATTTCATCTTGTCCTTCTTCCATTGATATTTCTTCAGCAGGTTCATCAATTGCTGTATCTTCTTCTTCTTGAGGTTGTATTCTTTCCTTGATCTTTTTACCTAAAAAGTTTTTTATTTTACCTCCAAGAGCCTGACCTAATTTACTTTGAGATAATTGTGCAATACCAATACCGCCTCCCACGATTTCAGTTCCTATTTCTTCAATACTTTTAATTTTACTTACTTTTAATTTTTGTAAATCAATATCTTCAGTTATTAATTCACTCTTAATGTCCTGTGCCGTTTGTTGTGAGGTATTAAAATTAGACAATCGCTGGGCTAATCTTTGATTTACATTTTGTAATTGACTGGAAAACTCTTGTAATGACATTTTTTTATATAATTTAATCATATATTAATTTTCTTTAGAATTGTTAAATACTTTTTCTCTCCTTTTACAAAAAATAAAACAGTAAAAAGAAAGTGTAAAGCATAATTTCACTTGTGATTAAGTGGAGTTGTGTTAATTAAATAATCCATCTTTACTATATTTAGAATATAATAACTCAGGGTTTTGCGTACCCCATTTATAGATTTTATTCTGTACAGCATCTGCCATTAGGAAGCAGAAAGGAGTATCTGTAGCATAATGATACATTTCTAGAATTTTGGTTTTATGTGTAATAAAACTAAGTTCTTCAATAATCTTCTCTAATTCGCTATTAGAATTCACTTTATAAAAAATAAAACATACAGCATTGTTCCTTACGATGGGGGGTACTAATTTTAAATTTTGTGATAAGACTATTATACTTACATTGTAGTGTCTGTGGACGGAGAATAAGTCCCAAATGGCACAAACCCGTTTTTTCATCATAGGAGCTATATCATCTAATACTATAAGTATATGTGGTCTATCTTTTTTTTTTAATTTTTTTTGAAAATTTAATAATTCAATAATAACATCATCGTCGTATTGATTATAAACATCATCTGCTACCTCTACTATGAATCGGCTTGTACTATCTAACCCTAATGTACTGCTAAAGATAATTGTTCTTTGAAAGACTTTATCATTTTTTCCTCTTTGACCATAACAATTTTGTTTAAAATATAGGTTTGATAATAAACAACTTTTTCCTGAGTTTCTTGATCCGTTAATCAGCATAGTGAAATTTGGCGCTGGGAGATGCTCAGGAAAAATACGGTTAATAGTATTCACGTCTTCATCTTTCTTGATAGGATATATAAAAAAATCATTACTCATTTTAATATATATATAACACACATTATTTATATTCATATAATGTTTTTATCATTCTTTTACCTGTATCTTAAAAAGAAAATAGAGAGAAAAAGTATTTTAATTATCAATATTTATTATGAGAATTGTGATTATTTTTTTTGATGATTTCTAAATAATTTTTTGAAGTAGCGTAGAGAAAAGAAAAGGGTAGGGGTAGGGGGTATTTTTATTTGAATATTTATATATATATATATGTATGTTTTCTTTGTATATATATATTTATTTTACCAATTTGGTTTTTACCCCCACCCCACCCCACCCCTATACCTTTTTATTATAAATAAATAATTAACACATAAACAATAACAAAAATATATATAAACAATAACAAAAATATGTATAAAGGATAGGGGGTGGGGTGGGGGTATGAAAAAAAAGGAAAAGGTTCAGCAATCAAAGATATTTATTAATCATCGTCAATTATACATTCATCACCGTGATTTTCACATTCAACAATATCATCGTGAATTTTACATTCAACAATAACAATCCAGTTATCTTCAAATGTAATGTAACTTATACCTTTTGAATGTGTTATTTTATAATTATATTTATCTATATATTTTTTAATAATTTTTGAGAAAGTAGGCAGATTACAAACATGTTTATACCCTATACTAATCATATATGTTTTAAATTCTTTATAAATGATGCTCATTTTATATCTTCTCTTATTTTTATAAAATTCATCACTATATAGATATTCTAAAAACATACACACGGGTTCCTTATTAAGTTCGTGTAAATCAATTGTTGCCTCCGTCAAAACTCTATCTCTTTCAGGATTAAATTTAGAAATATTTTTATTCATTAAATATTTATAAAAACTTTTCATAACCTGTTTATCTTCAATATTAGAATATAATTTATTAAAATATTCAATATTACCTTTGTATTTATCGCTACATTCTGTCACTTGAAATCTCCTATCATCTTTATTTATACAAATTGGTTTAATATGATTTGTGGTAAAACAAAAATTACAATAATCAATAGTCATAATAGGGTCTTGACCTTTATGTTCTATTGCAATATCCGTTCTTGTAATACTATCTTTAATTTTATCAATAACACCATTTGTATCTTTTCCAGTGGCTTCGTTTAAAACACACATGAGTTTCCCTGCTACAGAACTATTAAATTTACCTACTATTTTATCAATATCACATGTATCAAAAACATATTTTCTTCCCATGATAGATTTTAATAAATTTTCAACTAATGTTGTCTTACCAGTGCCTTGCAATCCTTGAATTAATAAACACACATTGGTTTTTTTATGAGGTCGTTGCATTAACCAAGCAAAATAATTTAATAAATAATTATATACATTTGTATTAAAATTAGCAACTACTTCAAAATGATATAAAATAACGCTAATGTCTGCATCAGTATCAAAATTATATTTTTCTATTTCAAATCCAGTCCAAGTGTTATAAATTTTATCAGGTAATAAATCTTTATTAGGAAAATTACCATAAGTAAAATATTCCTTAACATTTCCACTCCATTTGTATTTATTCCAAAAATTAATTATTTTAGCAAAATGCGATGTATCGTTTTTAATATTTTTTAACATACCATCAGCATCAACATAACACATACCATTTAAAGAGTGAATTCTAAAATAAAATTTATTAAAATATTTCTCTTGTTCCAATCCTTGAGGAAGCATTTTGAATTCATTAACATCAAAATAAAAACTATCACAATATTCAGGCTGAGTTACTAATTTTTCGCTAAAATCTTTATATACAAAAATAACATTACTATTTTTATTAACTTTTTTAATAAATAAATCAGGATTTTTAATGTCTTTTTTTAGAAATTGCAACCCATCATAGCAATATGCTGTAGGTTTAATATTAAATTCTTTTTTAATAAAATCATATGTATTATCAATAATATTACTTTCTTTTTCTTGAAAAAATAAAGCTAATAAATTAGAACGACCTATGCTTTTGCAGTGATTGTTTGCGTTAAATTTTTTTGATTTCTTGCGTTTATCTTTTGAACAGAATTCTTGTTGATCATTTTCCCATTTTTTTTGCTCCTCTTTTAATAGATGTAATTTAATATCTTTAAATAAATCTTTATATTTATACAATAAAAACTTAATACCCTTTGTTATATCTTCTTTAACGTCATTAAACCATTTAGGAAACTTAACATCGTTATCTTTCAAATTAAATTGTATATACCAATTTTCTATTAATCCACCATTCAAAATTCTTGTTAATAACTTTTTGATTATATCTTTTTTTGTTAAATCAGTTTGATTTTCATGATTATATAATTTAATAGCATCATTATTTATATAAAACAATTTAAACATTTCATTACGATTATTTATGAGTTCTTGTAAAAAGTTTAGGTTAAATTCAGGATTGACTTCATTAATAAGAATTTGGAAATGACAAGATTTAATATCAACATCAAATTCAGTGTCAGCAAATAAAGTAGCTCTTAATTTTCTCCACATATACGTACAGCATATAATAGACCCATCAACAGGATAATATCTTCCATATTTTCCCTTTTTAGAATATTTGATATTAATAAAACCATCTTTAGCATTGATACAATATTTTCTTATCCTTTTTCTATCGTCATTATAAATATCAGGGTGTCTAAATATATTTTTTAATAATTCTTTGTTAGGATATTCAGTAAGAGTAAATGTTTTTTCATTAGAATTTTTTGCTTGTATTTCTTCACAAAACTCCATAATATATATACTATATATAATTATTTTTTTATATTATTTTTTTATATCATTTTTTAGAAAAATGCCTCCCCTAAATTAAATTTATTGGTTGAAATATATATATATTGTTTGTATTATATATATATATATATGAAATATTATGCTTTTGAATTAGACGATAAATTAATTTATTATTATTGTGATAGATGCTTTAATAAGTTAAAAAAAAATGGAACACGAAAAAAAAATTCAAAACCAAGAATCCATAGTCATGGACATGATGGTTGTTTGTTAAATAAAACGGTATCCAGGTATAGTAATTGTGTTATTTTTGAAGACAGAGATATAGAAATAATAATCAATGATCAGACAAAAAGATTGGTTTAGGTTTAGTTGGTGTTTTATTACAATCCGATTCACAAACACAACAAATCTTTATTTTTATATTTTTAATTTTTTTAAAAAATTTAGGCATATATAATAACAATGTTTTATTATTTTTTTTTCATTCTGTCATAAAATATATAATAAGTATTTTTCAAATCTTGTTTTAAATTATTTATGGTTTCCCATGTTGATTTATCTTCATCATATCCTTTCCATTTTACGAAAATCTTTGTTTTTGTTTTATCTTCTTTCAAAAACTTTTCAACAATATATTTTTTATTGCCGAGTAATGATGTTTGTCGTTGTAATGATAATGTTCTTTGTAATGACCTTGTTTTAATAAGCTTTCGTTTTTCAACATCAACTTCCTCATCTCGTATTCCTTTTAAATACTTTTCAACTTCATTTATTAGTTTTTGAGGTTCTATTTTGATTCTCTCCGTGCCTCGTTCTTTTTCTCTTCTTGTTTTATATTTGTTTTTTATGTAATCTTCTAATTTTTTTACTTGACTATTTTTGTATAGGACATTTGGATTGAATTTGGTTTTACCGACATACCAAACCCACACGCCTTTACAATCATTTCGGCGACTTTCCTTACCATACGTGATTTCATATTGCTTTAGTCTATTATAACTATCACCGTTTTCCATTCCAGCAATACCGAATTTCAAAACATCTTTGCTTTCTAATTTTGCTTGTAATATATAAAAAACTCTTGTTTTATGAAGTTCATCTTTATATTTTAATAAAAATTCGGCGAGATCCATTCCATTTTTTCTCTCGTTTCCATTTAATACATTCTTCATTATATATATGTATATTTTTTTAATTTTAAGCAAAGTATATTTATTTTGATTATTAATCGGGATTATCAGTAATACTGTTCTAAAATCATTTTTCATAAGGAAAAAATAAATGAAAAGGGAGAGAAAAAAAATTCAAATACTTAATTAAAAAGTATTTGAAAAAACGCAAACGCCAAAAAAAATGTTGTTAATTTTTGTGACGAGAAATGATTTGCCGTTTTTCTCTCTTTTTTTTATTTTTATGATGGAAAAGAATTTGTTATTGCTTACCATAACATAGATTTAAACTTTATATTTTTAAGACTGATTATGATGTGAATTTAT
>Ga0114934_10000510_pt1 | contig 24835 bp, 30 predicted proteins | sample 4SBtaG_2_FD_99695 | JGI IMG/M metagenome (GOLD analysis project Ga0114934, IMG submission 99695) | Deep subsurface microbial communities from Kolumbo volcano to uncover new lineages of life (NeLLi) - 4SBTROV10_white metaG | ecosystem: Environmental > Aquatic > Marine > Volcanic ...
ACTACAGAAGTAAAAAAACCAAAATCAAAAAATAAAAACCAAGAATAAAATAGTTCACAAAAAATATTATCATGTGAAAGAAATTTCAATTTCAGAATTATTAAAAAATATGAATGATGAAGGTAATTATGCTGATGATATTTGGAAAAATTGTTTAGATGAAAAAGGAAAAAGATACAAAAGAAAAAATATCAATAACTCATTAAAAAAATTAATAAATTTAGGGTTTATCAAAAAAATAAAAATTTCTAGTACTGATACATTTTACAATAAAGTACATTATCCTAATCCTGAGGATTATGTTGGATTTGTAAATAATATTATATTTGAAAATGAATCTAATCTTAAAAAAACAACAAAAAACTTGGAAAATAAAAAAATATTTGTAGATATTACAAAAGATCTTAATTCTTATAAATTAAAAAGTAATAGTAAAGAAGATTATGAAAAATTATTGGATTCATATTCCAATTTAACAGAACTTTCATCATCTATCTTATTAGTAAAAAATTCTAGTAATAATGAAAAATTCAAAAATCAATTATCTGATTGTGTTAATGAAATTAATGAAACATTGTTGAAGACAAAGAATAAAATTATTTCGGAAAGGAAATCTTCTGAAATGATTATTTTAGAACGATGTTTTGAAGGTAAAATTCCAAATGAAGGATTTTTGAAACTTTGATCTAATTAAGATGAATAAATTCAAAAAAATTCAACTATTTTATACTCTAAAAAGTGGTATTGAACATTGAAAGCAATAATTTTAGCTGGTGGTCGTGGAAAAAGACTAAACCCAATTACTGATTTTGTTCCAAAACCCCTAGTACCGATACAAAATATCCCAATAATAGAATGGCAAATAAAATATTTAAAAAAATTTAATGTGTCTGAAGTAATAATTTGTACAGGTTACAAAACAAAAATGATTGAAAATCATTTTAAATTAAAAAAAATTGGTGTTAAAATAAAATACTCCATAGAAAAAACTCCTTTAGGTACTGGTGGTGCAATTAAAAAAGCAGGAAAAATGATTGATGATAAATCATTTTTTGTAATTAATGGAGATACCATTACAAATATTGATTTAAACAAACTTCGAAAAAAATCTAATTCTATTGCAGCAATTGAATTAAGAACAAAATATGGTATTTTGGAAACTGATGATGAAAAAATAATTAGATTCAAAGAGAAAAAAGAAATTCCTGAAACATGGATGAATGCTGGAATTTATCACCTCCAAAAAGATATTTTAAAAGAATTACCTGTTAAAGGGGATATTGAAAAAACACTCTTTCCAGATTATGCAAAAAAAGGACAACTAAATACAATCAAATTTAAAAATACAAAATGGTATTCTGTAGATTCATTCAAAGATATGGAAGATTGCTCATTGGAAATTCAAAAAATCATCAAATAATTATTTGATTTATGCACCAGTTCTATGTAATGTGACCATCATATAGGCTACTTCCTCTACAAATGAATCATCATTACTAACTGATGTGTATTTTGTTGCATCATTCCAAAATGTTGTTTCTGGTACTGATTTTTCAATAATGAATTCTTGGCTCAATAATTTGTATGATCTTTTTTTAGGTTAATCTTCACACTCAACCAAAATTAACTTTTTACTAAAACTAGGGACTATTTTGAATAATAATCAAATGTTTGTTTAACATGAATTTGTAAATTTTGGCATTATTTATCAAAACAGAACACTAGAATATCCACAATCCCTAGTAAATTCATGCGTTTAGCATATAGTTTGGGCTCACTTCTTTCAATAAATCAAGTTCTAAAATGCTCAAAAGTCCTATCAGATTCAAATCTTGATTCAATATGGATTCCTGAAACTTGGGGTATGGAGAATTTTTCCATGTTAAGTGCTGTATCTCAAAAATCAAGTACTCAAAAAATAGGCTCATCTATTATCAATATTTACTCAAGAAGTCCATCAACAATTGCTATGGGAGCAATTACTGTAGATACACTATCAAATGGACGATTAATTCTTGGTCTTGGAACAAGTAGTTTACCAATTGTTGAAGATTTTCATGGATACAAATTTGGAAATCCACTTCAAAGAATGAAAGAGTATGTTGAAATTATACGACTAATTTCATCTGGAAAAAAAATTAATTATTCAGGAAAAATATTTGAGTTAAAAAATTTTACATCAATAATAAAACCAATTAGAGATTCAATTCCAATTTATTTGGCTGCAATAAATCAAAAAATGGTAGATTTGACATGGAGTATTGGAGATGGGGTAATATTTTATCTTAGACCTCTTAATGAAATGAAAGAAACTATAACAAAAATGCAATCAAAGAAAAAAATTGATGTAACTTGCCAAATAATTACTTGTGTTGCAGAAGATTCAGAAAATGCCATACTACGTGCAAAAAAAACTTTGGCATTTTACATTTCTGTTGGAAAAATTTATAGAGAATTTTTAGAAAGAAATGGATTTAAAAATGAAATTTTTAATATTTTTGATGAATTTAAAAAATCTGGATTTAAATTAAATCATGAATTTGTAACTGACTCTATGTTACAATCCCTTTGTATTGCTGGAACGCCAGAGGAATGTAAAAATAAACTTCATACATTTACTTCATCGGGAATTGATTTACCTATTATTCAATTCAACCCTGTAGGAGACACACAAGAATCATTTATGTTATCAAAAAAAACATTTTTGGATGAAAAATAATGGTCAAAGTCGGCATTGCAGCATGTGGAACTATTCCATTTTCAAAAGATGATCAAAAAATAGAATCTTCATTACTAAAATCCACAAAAAATCTATTTGAGAATAACTCAAAAATTGATAAAAATGATATTGACGCAGTACTAGTTTCAACAAATAATAATTCAAAATACTTGTCCCCTATTCTCTCTGAAATGGCAGGAATACAGCCTAAAATTGCACATTCGATAGAAAGTCTATGTAATTCAGGTACAAATTCAATAGTTTCAGCATATTCTTACATAGCATCGGGATTAGCAGAAATGGTCCTTATTTCAGGAGCTGAGCGTTATGATAGCCCAGGACAAATATTGCAATGGGATGATTCAAGAGGAGAATTCAAACACCCAATTTTTTGGGCGTCATTATTTACAAAATCATACAAACGTGAATTTTCAATTTCAGATGAACGTTTGGCTATAGTTTCTGTAAAAAATCATAAACAAGCTAAAGAGAATCCAAATGCTTTTTCAAATAATACATATTCAGTACAAGATGTAATGAATTCTAAAAGATTAACAGATGATCTAAAACTATTGGATTGCTCTCAACCGTGTACAGGTAGTGCATCTATTATTTTAGCAACAGAAAAAATGACTAAAAAAATTTCTGATACTCCAGTATGGATTTCAGGAATTGGTCAACAAACAACATCAGCAGGATTTACAAAAAATAATTCATTTACATCCATGGAATCCACACAACTAGCATCTCAAAAGGCATTAAAAATGTCTGATCATACAACAAAAGACATTGATGTTGCAGAAATCCATGATGCATTTTCCGTTTGTGAACCAATGGCTTTAGAATCTATGGGTTTTTCAGACCCTGGTAAAGGAATGAATTTAGTTGATGAATTACATGAAACAAATAATTATAAAATAAATCCAAGAGGTGGTTTAATTGGTTCTGGTCATCCATTAGGTGCAACAGGAATTTCACAAACAATTGAAATTACACAACAACTTCAATCAAATGCAAATCGTAGACAAGTTGATGATGCAAGAATTGGATTAATTCACAACATGTCTGCAGCAGCTACCTCGTCAACAGTATTGGTTTTAGAAAAATGAATTTTGAATCAGAGTTATCTAATGGTAAATTTATGATTCCTCAATGTAATGTTTGTACAAAAATTGTTTGGCCTCCTGCAGAGTTTTGCAATGATTGTTTTGGGTCTGTTTCTCTAAAAAATGGTGATTTTGAGGGTAAAATCATTGAATTTTCTAAAAAAGATGAATATTATTTTTGCATAGTTGAATTTGAAAATACAATTAAAATCATATCTAAAATGTCTGAACTTCCAAAAATAGGACAATTGGTAAAAATTTCAAAATGTGGAATTTTAGATGGAAATTATTTTTTTTATGTTAATTAAATTTAGTATAGATGTATGGTGTTTCAATTTTTTGATCAAAAGTCCAAATAGTTGGTAATGATACAGTATCAATTACATTCAAATCATGTTTTTCAATCAATGTACTCCAACCTCCATCAGATAAATTTCCTGATAATTCTCTTTTTGAATGAGTTCCTGCAAAAACTAAACATGTGTTTTTCTTTAATGTAAAATTTGAATTTATTTTTTCAATAATACTTGTCGCCAAAATGTCTCCTCCCATTTGAGGTAAACCTCCAATAAAAAACACAGGATGTTCTAAATTGAATTTAGAATAATCAATATCTAAAGCATCACTGCATGTCGGATTAAAATCTTGATTAGTATTGTTTACAATTGTTTTTTGTAATTCTACTAGTACATCATCAATTTCAATACTAAATGGAATTAATTCTAAAATTTTTGCACAAAATGCAATACGACCATCTCCAGAACCAATATCTATGATTTCTTTACACCCTAATTCTTTTGCAACTGATATCATAACATATGCTGACATTATCCATGTAGGGTAAAATGGTTGACAACTTGTTCCATGTTTAATACTGTTTAACCAATAATCGTTGATATCACCTTCATAAACAATACAAGACACTTCTCCAATTTTTTGTTCATATGAATTAAAGTAAATTGGATTTTTTTGAGCAAAAGAATGCATTTTTTCTAAATGTTTTTCATCAATTGGGAATTGTTTTGATGTACATGTTGGAATTACCTCCTGAATATGCGCATTCCCCGTATAATTTTCTGCAAATTCATGTTTTAGATGTACTAAACTCTGAGTTAATTCTTTTAGCATGAATAATGTACATCAAATGGGTTTGATAAACTCATTGTAATTTATTCTGATTTTTTTGATAAAATATATGCCAATTCTTGTTCTATTTTTTTTAATTGATCAATGGTTGTTTTTTTTAATTTTTTATTATTTTCAAGCTCTTTTTCAGTAATCTCTTCAACTAATTGAAAATCTAAATGTTTTAACGTGTTAAGATAAAAATCCCTTTGTTCTAATAATTTCTCTAAAATTATTTCAGACATGTTAATTTAATAATTTTAAACTATTTAGATTTTAGAAATTAAAACCATCAAGAAATGACCCTTATCTAATATTTTATTGAGTTATTATGTAATTACCTGCTTTACTAAATGTAAATGAAGTAAATTATGCCAATGAAAACAAAAACACTTACAATCACAAAATCAAATTTTATTAAAAAAACTAATGAAAATAATAAAAAAGCAGCAAGAATACGGAGACAGCGAGGGTATCAGTGGGAAGATACCATAGTAAAACGATTTAATGGTGCTGAAAATTGGCGTGCATTTCGATTAGGGTCTCCAAGTATTGCATTGCCTGATGTATTGGCAGTAAATACTAAAAAAAGTATTATTTTTACAATTGAGGCTAAATCTGGTACTAGTACATCACTTCCAGTCCCTGCAGATCAAATTGAACGATGTCTTGAATGGATAAAGACATTTGATATTTATAAAAAAAGAAAAGTTTTGTTAGCATTCAAATTTCTGTCTAAAAAAAGGATAGATGTAGGCAAATACGAAAGTCGGGAATTACGAGAATTTTACAAGATTTGGGATGAAACCCTAGACATTACTGATTGTGTATGTACCTATGAGGGTAAATTTTATGCTAAAATCAACGGTTCTAGAAAAGAGATCCCACTCAAAGAGTGTTCTATGCCATTTAAAACAAAACAACGTAAAAATATCTAATTTTTTAACGTCTGCACATCGTTTTTTAAGGATAAAAATGAATTAGTATTATTGTCTAAAGAAACAAGCAAGGATGACGAAGCTCAATTACAATGGGAGTTGGAATCTAAACGAATTCAAGAAATAAAAAATCCATCAAAATCTACTGAAACAATTACAGAAGAGCCAGAGATTATATCTGAAAAAATTTCTGAGTCAGAATTACCTGAAATTAATATCAATATCAGTCATAATGAAAATCAATCTTCAGAAGTGAATGCAGCATCATTGTTAGAAACAGTTTCAGATGCAGAAGTAAATTCCAGAATTAGTTTTGAAGAATTCACTGATGAAAAATCTCTAATTAGTTATAATGCATTTGGTTCAAAACAAATGAAAATTAAAGTTTTAGAAGTATCTGATGAAAACCCGCCATCAAAATGGAAGTTTGGGGATCGCGTCAAAGTAACAAAAATCCTTGTGACAATAAAACATCTTACAACACAAGAGGTAGAAGAAGGTGAATTTGATATTGAAGAAATAGAATTAGAACTAGCTGAAAAAAGACACTATACTTCAACTAACAGATGGGTTCCTACAAATGATATAAAAAATGGATATGTTGTAGGTTCAAAACACACTAGATTGATTAGTGATGCGTCTGCATTAGATTACATCGTATTTTAATAATTATTCCCAAAATGTAAGATACTCAAGGTAAAGGCTATAAACAAAAGAATTTGAAAAACAATTATGAGTTCAAAAGAATTCGAAGTAAATGGTACTGATTACAAGATAGTATTAACTGAACAAGTAGTAGGACATGTAAATAATCTAAAAAATCTCTATAATGCAGCATATGAAGATCCAGAAAGTTTTGAAGATGTTAGTTCTGAAATCTCAAGTACCATTAATGAAATTGCAGGAACTGTAGAACCTGATGCAGAAGATAGTGATCTTGATGGATTAATTCAGGAAATTATTAAAGCAGTAGACAATAAAGCAGCAGAAATTGAAAAAGAATTACAAGAAAAAGAAAAGCCTAAAAAAAAATCAAAATCTAAAAAATAATCGTATTTGACCTAAAAATCAGAAAAAATCAGCTGATAAATTATATTCTAAATGAATTAACCAATACTATGTCTAGTTGTGAATGTGGCATTTGTGGTCATCATAATGAATCTGAATGTATTGAAAAAGAATGCAAATGTTGTTTAAATTTTCATGAAAGATCTGGACCTAAACGAAAATAATCCTTTTTATACAATTTACTCTTTGTAACAACTACATTTTTTTGAAATGTGTCTAGAACATCCAAACAATTTATGATCTTTACAACCGCATAAAATACATTTTTTTCCACTAGTCATATCTTTTTGAATAAGTCTTCAGAGAACTCCATCATGTATTTCCCTTCTAATGCTTCTAAAATTTTTAATCTCATATTTTTTATTCTGTATTGGTCATTAAAATACAAAGGTGCCATAGTATCGATTTCTTTTTCAAAATAATAATTTTCCAAATAATGTTGATATTTTGATTTTAATATCTTAAAATCAGATAAAGGGATATCTTTTGCATCTATTTTATTGGTGATTACTTTCAAGAAACCATTCATTTTCAATAATTCTTTCTTAATATTATCCAGATCTCCCGGTTTGTCTTCAAATTCTTTGAGAATATTGTAAGAGTCAAGGACATGTCTGAGAATTTTTTTTAAATGATCTAAATGTGTAACCATGTTGATTTTTTTGAATTTATCCAATTAAAGTTTAGGAAAAATAGCTTGACTTGCACAAAAGTTACACATTTGCTTTAAATTATCATCAATAATGTCTAATTACAATGCAAGATGATGCTTATCTCAAGTGTATTGATCCTAATTGTGGATTAGAATACCCAATTACAAATACAAGTGTTCAATGTGAGAAAGGGCATCTGTTAGATGTAAAATATAAAAATAAACCGTCAGATAGTCTAAAAGAAGTATTTTACAAAAGACGAAATCCTCAAGGTAGTATATTTAATGAAAGTGGAGTTTGGAGATTTCGTGAATTACTAAATTTTTGTCAAATTGATACTGAAAATATTGATGAATGTTCAAAATATTTAGTATCATTGGATGGTGCAGAAGGTAGATTATCTAAACCATATCGAATGTCAAAAGCAGCTGATCTTATTGAAATGCCTAATGATAATTTGTGGCTACAACCTGAAGGGTATAATCCAAGTGGCTCTTTCAAAGACAACGGCATGGCAACCGCAGTTACTCATGCTAAAATGGTTGGAGCAAAAAAAATTGTTTGTGCATCTACTGGTAATACATCAGCTTCTGCAGGAATGTTTGCAGCAAATGAAGGAATTAATTGTGATGTGTATATTCCTGCAGGTCAGATTGCACCCGGAAAACTCAGTCAAGCATATCAATTTGGAGCTCAGATTTTAGAAGTAGAAGGGAATTTTGATGATGCATTAAAACAATCATTAGAAGATGCACAAAATTATGATGGATATACCGTAAACTCTGTAAACCCATTTAGAATTGAAGGTCAAAAAACGATTCCTTTTAGAGTTTTAGAATATCTAAACTGGGAAGCACCTGATTGGATTGTATATCCGGGTGGTGCATTGGGAAATACTTCAAGTTGTGGTAAAGCATTAATGGAATTGTATGAATGGGGATGGATTAAAAAAATTCCAAGAATTGCAGTAATTAATTCTGAAGGTGCAAGTACATTATCTGATTTGTATAATGGTGAATTTGAAGGAGAAGAATTAAGATGGAATCAAGGTAAACCAAATACTGAATTGATTTCAAGATATTATGATCATTTAGACAAAGAAGGATTAAGACCAAAAACTAAAGCCACAGCAATTCAAATTGGAAGGCCTGCAAATATTTTGAAAGGATTGCGTGCATTAGAATTTACTAATGGTGTTGCCACTACTGTTTCTGATTCTGAAATGCTTGATGGTATGTCTGTTGTTGGATTAAATGGATTTGATTGTGAGATGGCCTCAGGTGCATCTGTTGTTGGAATTAAAAAATTAATCGATAATGAAATTATTAAAAAAGATGATACTGTTGTAGGCATCCTTACAGGAAGACAAAAAGACGCTATGCTTCCAGTAGACTATCATAATAATCCTCAAAACAAATTTGCAAACCCTCCAAAAAATTAGGCCCATATTTACGCACAATTTATTTAAAATTGTTTTAACATCTTAAGAGTTAAATCAGAGTTTTCCAAATTATTACTAACCTAAAGATGGTGCAAAAAAACTAAATGAAAAATAGACATAGTTGTTCTAAGAAATTTCATCGGAGCTATTCATGGTAGATTTGTGGATGGAAATAGCTTCTCTAGCTATTCTTATTGGTTTATCTGGATTTTTCAGTGGGTTAGAAGTTGCACTTGTAGGAGTTAGAAAATCAAAAGTAGTTCAACTGTTTAACGAAAAAAAGAAAGGTTCCAAAGCATTACACAGATTAAAAACAAATCCAAGTTGGATGATGTCAAGTGTAAATCTTGGCAATAATCTTGTTAATGTAGGTGCATCTGCTCTTGCAACTAGTGTTGCTATTCGATTATTTGGTGATGATGGTTTAGGAATTGCTGTAGGAGTTATGACATTTTTGATTTTGGTGTTTGGTGAAATTACCCCTAAAACTTATTGTAATGCTAATTCAACAAAAATTGCATTAAGATATGCGCCAGTATTGTTAGGATTTAGTTATGCATTTTATCCGTTAGTGAAATTCTTTGAAGTAATTACAAAAGGTGTTGTAAAATTAACTGGAAGTAGTCATACCCCACCACCAATTACTGAAGAAGAAATCAAAGGAGTAATTGATCAAGGATTAGCTGAAAAAGCAATCGAAAAAGAAGAAATGGAGTTAGTTCATGGGGCATTAAAATTTGATGATACTGTAATTCGTTCTGTAATGACACCAAGAACAAAGATGTTTACGCTTAATTCCAAAATGCTACTTTTTGAAGCATTACCACAAATCAATCAAAGTGGACATTCCAGAATCCCAATTTTTGGTGATACGGGAGATGATATTGTGGGATTTATTCATGCAAGAGATGTTTTAAAAGAATTAGAAAAAGACAACGAAGGTGTCAGTCTTAAACAAATTGCAAGAAAACCAGTATTTGCATCTCAAGAAAAAATGGTTAGTTCTTTATTAAAAGAAATGCAAGGAAGAAAAACGCACATGGCAATTGTAGTTGATGAACATGGTGGTGTTGAAGGTTTAGTTACTTTGGAAGATTTGTTAGAAGAAATTGTTGGTGAAATTGAAGATGAAACAGACATTACAAGAACTGCAGGATATGAAAAAATTGATCAAGATACTATCACTACTAATGGTGATATTGAAATCGATATAATTAATGAAATTTTTAATACAAATATTCCAGAAGGTGATGATTATGCATCATTAAATGGCCTATTACATGAAAAACTTCAAGACATTCCTCAAGAAGGTGACAAAATAGAGATTGAAGGATTACGAATAATCATTGAAAAAGTATCAAAAAATATTGCACAAAAAATAAGAATAAAGAAAATTTGAAATTAATCTTTTTTAGAAAAATGTTCTTGTAGTTTTTGCTTTTTTTCTTTCATTTTAAAAATAGATTCAGTGTGGGTAAATGCTTCATTATATGATTTTTTGAATAACATTGCTTGGAGTAACATGTGGTTTTCAGGAATTACAATTCCTGTTTGATCATCAGAATACATCATTTGGACAGTATCTCCAATTGATGTAGTCATGTTTGCATGAATGTGTATCATGTTAGTATCTGTAAAATTAAAACCCATATGTTGAGCATAATCTCTAATATCTTTTGTACCCTTTGCAGTCCACAAAGTTGCTACCCCTAATTCATTTGTAAAAATATCGTGAATTTCGGATGGTTTTGGAGCTACACCTTTGAATCTAACATCCATTATGTGTAAATGCATTTGTCTTGTTGGTACTTTGATTGCACGGACATAGAGAGGTGCATCTTTTCCAAAATATTGTTTAACATCATCACCATGATGTGGTTTTTCAGTCATTTCTATAGTGTCTGAAAGTTTTCTCTCTGTCTGCTCAATGTCTGCCCATCGCCTAACAAGAGTAACATCAAATCTTACTAATTGTTCACCAAATTTACTACGTAATGGTTCTAAAATTTTCCCCATTCCTGTAACATTGCAACTACCTTGCATCACATGTTGTTTTTCTGAAACAAGATCATAATTCACTCTAGAATTAAACAACAAATCTGAAACTGATTCATCACCACTTGTTGATTCACCTCCCTGATAAATGGCAGGAATGTTTTTTGGTTCATAGAGATTTATTTTATTTTTGTAGCCGTGGCCTCCAGGTGCCGCATCGATTACTAAATCACAATCATCTAGTGCTGATTCTATAGAGCCTTTAATTTTATAATTTGAAAAGTCGTCTATTTTTTTTCCAGGTACATATACATCCAGACCCCTAGAAATTGCAACGTTTACTTTATCGTCTGGAGAATACTTGCCAATACCTATAACTGATATTTCAGGATCATCTTTTAAAAACGAAGTAATTCTACTACCAATTGAACCATATCCATTAACAAAAACCTTCTTCATATTCCTCAAGAATCTGACCCATTTATTTAGATTAGTTTAATCTAAATCTCCGTTTTTGGCATCCATACGACATCTGGAATATTTTTTCTTTTGTTAATTAATCGACATAATACAAAAAACAGATCAGATAATCTGTTTAAATATTTGATACAATTTGAATTAATTTCATCTTTTTCACTTAATTGAACCACTAGAGTTTCTGCCCTCCTAACTACAGTTCTAGCATAATGTAGTTGAGCTGCAGCTGTATCTCCTCCAGGTAAAATAAAATTTGTAAGTGGTTCTAATTCTGATTCAAATTTATCAATAAATTGTTCTAATCTAGTTATCATATCTAAGGAAATACGATTTTTTAAATCGCTAAGATTTGGGTTTGAAAGATCAGAACCAAGTAAAAACAAGTCATTTTGAATTTCTGTTAATGTTTTTGTTATGTCTTCATCTAAAGTATTAGTTAACACCACACCAAGTGCAGCATTTACCTCATCTACGGCACCATATGACCTAATTCTTTTATGAGATTTATCGATTCGAAGATTTCCTTGTAATCCGGTACTACCATCATCCCCCGTTTTGGTATAGATTTTCATAATTTTTAATCATTAATTTACCTATTATGTTATTCTAAAATCTATAATATGAAAATTTTTTAGTACAATATTTTATCATTGTATTACTATGATATTGGATTTTTTCAAAACATCTGCCAACCTTAAAAAAATTCCTAGACAAGGTTGGATTGATAAACTATCTATAAAAAATCCAGAATCCGTAGCAGATCATTCATTCTCAATGGCCATGATTGGTATGATTATTGCAGATATTGAGAACTATGATTCTGAAAAAATTCTTAAAATGTCATTATTACATGATTTAGCTGAATCCAAAGTTGGAGATTTAACGCCTGATCAAATGAATAAAGAAAAAAAGATTCAACTTGAAAATATGGCATTTAATGAAATTGTAGAAAAATTACCTGCTTCAATTAAAAATGAATATTTGAAAATATGGCAAGAATATCAGGAAAATACAACATCCGAATCAAAGATCATACATCAAATTGATAAATTAGAAATGGCATTACAAGCAAAATTATATCAAAATGAAGGACATTCAAAAGAAAAATTAGAATCTTTTTTTAAATCTGCAGAAATAGAAATTATTAATCCAACATTAAAAGAATTATTTAGAAAGATAGTAGATGATTTGTAGTATCTAAAATGTCTGAACAAAGTAAAGATGAATTAATTGAGGCTCAAAAACAAGTAATAGGAATACTGTTTGAAGTAGTAAAAAGATTACAAGCAAATAATGATCTAGATGAAGAATATTTTAAATTAATTCAAGAAGGGAAAAATGAATTAAGATTAAATGAAATCATGAATGAAAGAACAACTAACGCAGAAATTGTAGGACGTTTATTAGAACAACTTGAAACCTAATTTTAACACCCACAATCATCATCAGAAATAATTCTAAGATGTGCAGTTTGTTGATATTTATCTTGAATATAGTTTGAAAGATTTGCAATTCTAATTATTGGTTCTTTTTTATTCCAACTACCTTCATTTTTAAACCAAAATTCAATTTCATCCACATCATATCTTTCATTATTTTGTACCAAATTTTTAAAAATCAATTTAATTTCATCTAGTTCTTTTTCAGAAATATTTGATTTATCTTCCACCATGGTAGTTATTTCATTTAATTTGATTATCACATTATTTGTTAATGGCATATGAAAGAAATTTTAGATATTCTATAACAATCTTTTGAAGAGAAATTGTTTTTATAACAATCATATTATTTTGGAATTATGCAATATTTTCAAGCCCTAAAGCTAGGTCAGAAAAGGGTTGCAGAAGCTAGAGAATATCTCAACAAATTAACTGATGATAAAGCAATGCCTGCATTAGCATTAACTGATAATAAATCTAAGATTTGGGAACCTGTAGGCGTAGAAAACCTCTATGCATTTGTTGATGAATCAGCAGGTTTTGTTTTAACTGACAATAGTGGATACATTTTGGCTTTAGTTGACAAAAATGGTTCATCAAAAACTATTGTTCAAGGAGTCACAAAACAACAAAAGGCAAATTTAGAAAAAATTTTTGAATCCGACAATATTCCAAAATTTGAAGGTAAAGTAATTTTACCCGTTTAATTTTTAGCCTTGGAAAAAAACGTAAACCTTTAGTTATCATAATATCAAGATAGAAAAATGACTAAATTCACACAAGAGATAGAAGTTAGTGGACATCTTATTGATTCTTTGATTTTAACTAAGATCTTTGATAAAATCATGGACTTGCAAGGGGAATTCCAGGTAGAAGATATTGATATTGGAAAAAAGAAAAAAGATCAATCATATGCTCGATTACAAATAACTGGAAAAGATCAAAAACATCTAGATAATATTTTAGAAACCATTTATCGTGAAGGAGCTGTATCTAAAACTCAAAAAGAAATTGTTCTAAAAAATGCTCCAAAAAATTGTGTAATGCCAGATAATTTTTACAGTACTACAAATAATCACACCCAAATTTATCATAAGAAAAAATGGATTCAAGTAGAAAATATGATGATGGATAAATGCATTGTAGTAAAGGGTAACAAAGCATTTTGTGTCCCAGTTAGAGATGTGAAAAAAGGAGATGCAATAATCATTGGAGAAAATGGAATAAAAATTTCACCACCTGAACGTCCAAGAGAAGGAGTAAATGTTTTTGAATTTATGGGAAGTTCAAGTTCTAGTGAAAGACCAACTCAACATATTGCAAAAAAAGTTGCAGAGGATATTTACAATACAAAAAAGAAAGGAGGAAAAATAGTCATAGTAGGTGGACCTGCAATTGTTCATACAGGAGCTTCTGATTCAGTATCCGAATTAATCAAATTGGGATACATTGATGGGGTTTTGGCAGGAAATGCATTAGCAGTTCATGATATTGAATTTGCCACATTAGGAACATCTTTGGGAATGAATGTACATGATGCTACATTGGCATATCATGGTCATAGAAATCACATGGATGCAATAAACTCCGTTTTCAAAGCAGGTTCAATTGCAAATATGGTAAAAACTAAGAAATTGACTAAAGGAATAATGTATGAGTGTGTAAAAAATAAAATTCCATTTGTATTAGCAGGTTCAATTCGTGATGATGGACCACTACCAGATGTAATTACAGATGTTTCTCAAGCACAAAGAGAATACAAAAAAGTTCTAAAAGATGCTAGCATGGTAATCATGATTTCAACAATGCTTCATTCTATTGCTACAGGAAATATGCTTCCTGCAAATGTCAAAGTGATTGTAGTAGATATCAATCAACCAACAGTTACAAAATTAATGGATAGAGGTACATGGCAAGCATTAGGAATTGTATCTGATGTGGGGGCATTTTTACCAATGGTCGTACAACAGATTAAAAAAAAGAAATAATCAAAACATAAGGTTGATTTTTTTAAAAATTTAGTTAGTGGCTAATTTTTTAAAGAATGTATAAAAAGCAATAACTTGAAATCATTTTAAATGGATGTACTCGGAGATATTAATCTAATTAGAATTATTGTGGCTTTGGTTATGCTTGCCATTGGTGGTATATTTGATATTTGGAAAAGAGAAGTTCATGATTATCTTTGGGTGATCTTTGGAGGAATTGGTTTAACATTATTAATTATTGAACCAGAACCCATGGATGTAATTTATTCAATGTTATTTGCATTGATAATCGTACCTGTTGCAATTGTTATTTGGAGAATTGGATTGTTTGGAGGAGCTGATGCATTTGCATTAATTGCACTTGCATTGATTGCACCTCAAGCAACATTTATTGAAAATACTGTTACTCCATTGACAACATTATCTAATGCAGCAGTTTTGATAATAATTCCGTTAATTATCAATGTTTTAAGAAATGTATTTTCAATAATCAGAAATGAAAACATTTTTGATGGATTTAATGAATCACAATTTCGAAAAATAATTGCATGCGTCTACGGATATAAAGCAAAACAACCAAAACATGGTTTCTCAATTGAGAGAAAAAGAGGCAAATCAAAAAAATTCTCATTTTCAATGCATCATGCTGAAAATGAAAATTTTGCAACAAAGCCAAATACATGGATTACACCCGGAATCCCATACCTGTTATTAATAATTGCAGGATTTGTAATTCAGTTAGTATTAGGGGATCTTATCATAAATGGGTTATACACTATAACAAATTTCACTTAATTTACTACAGTTAATGAAGAAAAATCACAATCAATTTTGGATTCTGCATTTTTTAATAAATGATCAAAATAGGTATCCATCATTTTAAGTCCAGATACAACTCTAGGAGCATATGTTTTTACAAATTCTACTCTATCTGAATGGGATTTTGGGAAATCATCACGAAATGCATCAAATGCTTTCTTACCATCATAATCTACAAAAGCCATTCTAGCACTAAAATCAGTTCTCTCTAAAACTAAACTATCTCCTCCGACTATTGCAGTATGATATGGATGTTGGATTAGGGTTTCTGAGAATTTTTGAGATGTTGAAATTTTTGATGCATTGAATTCGGGTGTGAATCGATTAAAATCAGCAAGTAGGTAAAATGTAGCTTGAGGTTTAGTAGAAGTAACTCCAGGTATCTCATGTAATTTTTCATAAACATATTCTCCCATTATTTGATGAATTTTTCTTGTAATCTGAAAATATTCATCCATTTCTTTACTAATTTGAAATCCAGAAATTGCAGCTAGTTGGATTGGAGTAGTTACTGCAGTGTATTCTGTTGCAAGAATTTTTTTGAATTGTCTTCTTACATCAAGTGCATGTTGTGGAAAAACAACATAACCTAATCTATATCCACCAGCTGCATGAGATTTTGATAAACCATTAGTAATGAATGTGCCTTCAGGATATATTTTACCCATACTTACAAAATTTTCAAATTCATACGTTGTTTGTGCATAAATTTCATCAGAAATTATTATGATGTTTTGTTCTCTACAGACTTCAGCAATTGCTTCTAATTCTTTTTTATTATAAACAAGTCCTGTTGGATTATTAGGGTTGTTAAAGATTAGAATTTTTTGTCTATCATGTAATCTAAGAGATAATTTTTCTAAATCTTGTGGATTGATTTTTTTATCTTCTCTAGTAGGTAACATGTGATAGTTCTTTTTTAGAAAACGAATTTGAGGAAGATATCCTAACCATGCAGGAGTAGGTAAAATTACAGTTCCGTGGAGTATTTCTAATAAATTGTAAATGAGTTCTTTTGTTCCAGGCCCAACATAGATTCTAGCAGGATCAACATCCATATGAAAATAGTATTTGTTATATTCTGAAATCGCTTCACGAAGTTCTTCTACACCTGGAACTGCTGCATATTCTCCCTTGTGTACATTTTTTATCAATGATTTTTGGACTAATTCAGGAACATGAAAGGGTGACTGTCCAAAGGCATAACCATAAAACCCAAATGAGCATTCAGGATGAGTGCAATCTGAATGAAATTCTTGCAAAAATGTGTTTAATTTGAGGTTTTCTGGAAGCTCAATATCCTCTACCTGCTGATCTATAATGAATTTCAATTATCAATTATACTGAAAATTTTCAATAAAATACCAGTCTTATCAAAATGAACAAATTACTCATATTTCGTTGAGTGACTCAAATCTAGTCAATATTATAGGGTTTTGAATCATTCTAAAGGGGTAATCTCATCAAGTACGTTTGGATTTTCAAGTGAAGATATATCACCTAAATTTTCTCCCAATAGTTTTGATTTTAACAATCTTCTCATAATTTTACCAGTTTTGGTTTTTGGTAAATTTGTTATTTGGTAAACATATTTTGGTTTTGCAACTTTTCCAATTTTTTCAGATAAATGACCAGTAATTTCTTGATGAATATTTGGATGTTTATTTTTTAAAACTACAAAAACAACAATTGCCTCTCCAGTTATTTTATCAGGAATTGCAATTGATGCTGCATCAAAAATTTCAGGATATGATAAAACTGTCTGTTCAATCTCGGTTGTACTCATTCTATGTCCTGAAATATTTATCACATCATCTACACGTCCATGCATGTACCACAACCCATCTTTATCTACAAGAACATAATCACCATGAAACCACACATTTTCAAATTTAGACCAATATGTTTTCACATATCGTTCATCATCGTTTAATAATCCTCTTGTCATTCCAGGCCATGATGATTTTATTACAAGATATCCTTTTCTCTCTCTAACTGATTTTCCATCATCATCAACAACATCCAAATGAATTCCCGGACAAGGAATTCCAACAGTAGTTGGTTTTAATTTCATTCCAGGAAACACTGACAACATAGCTCCTCCAATTTCAGTTCCTCCTGAAAGATTCATAATTGGAATTTTACATTTACCGACTTTTTCAAATAACCAAAACCATGATTCTTTATCCATTGGTTCGCCCGTTGTTGGAATATTTTTTATTTTATCTAATGAAAATAATTTTAAAGGTTCAACATTATTTTTTTTAAATAATCTAACTGCAGTTGGAGAAATTCCAAAAATTGTTACATTGTAATTAGATAGCATCTCCCATATTCTATCAAAATTTGGGAATTCTAGTGAACCATCATAGATTACAGCACTAGCACCCATCAACAATAGACCATAGACATTCCAAACTAACCCTGTAATCCATCCAATATCTGCAGGCCAAAATAGAATATCCTCTTCATGTGTATCAATTAGGTAGGCAGATTGATGTGCAGCAAATACTGAAAACCCTCCATGAGCATGAACTACACCTTTGGGTATGCCTGTAGTTCCAGATGTATACAAGATAAAAAGTGGATCTTCAGAATCTAAAATTTCAGTATCACAATTATTGTTTTGAGAGGAAATCAAATTTTTATAAAAAATTATTTTTTCTGATTCCACATATTCATCCACTCCTTTGTATGGAATTATGATTAATTTTTCAACTTTAGTATTAGTTATTGCAGTTTGAGCTATTTGTTTTTGTGAAATAGGATTTCCTTTTCTATGAAATCCATCAGAAATAAAAAGAATTTTAGCTTTAGAATCTAATAATCTAATATGAAGTGATTCAGAACTATATCCTGAAAAAATTACTGTTTGAACTGCTCCAATTTTTGACGCAGCAAGTATTGCAACTATTGCATCTTCTATCATTGGTAAATAAATTGCAATTACATCACCTTTCTTAACTCCAAGTGATTTTAAACCATTAGCAAGTTTTGAAACTTTAGAATCTAATTCAGAATAAGATATTTTAGATTTTATTCCATCTTCGGATTCAAAATAATATGCAATTTTATCAGGATGAATCTTTGCAAATTTTTCAACAGATGAACTGTAAATGTTTGTTTTACCATTAACAAACCATTTTGACCACATTATTCCTTTAGAATTATCTAAAATTTTGGAATATGGTGAATCCCAAACAATCCCTAAATCTTTATCAACTGACTCCCAAAACCATTCTAAATTATTATTTGCTTTATCAGATAATTCATTTAATGATTTGATATTGTGTTTTTGCATAAATTGAAAAATATTTGATTCTTGGATTTGTTTTTCACTTGGAATAAATTCAAAATCAGACAAGATTTAATTTTTAATTAGTTTGGTTATAGTAAAAAGATTTTATTTTTTACGAAATATCAATTCCGAGACGTCTTGCACACGCAATTGCAGCTTTTCCATCATCTTCAGTAATGCCAAATTTTTTTAATTTTTCAGTCATTTCAGAACTAGTATTCATGGTATTTTCATGATAATATGCCCTTAAAATGACACCAATTTGTTCATCAAGTCTAGTTCTAGTAGCATCATTCATGCCTGATTCAAGGATAGTAGCATCAGAATTAGCAAGAATTTTGATAAATTCAATGTCTTCTAAAGATAATTCCATTCTTAATCACCCTATCTGTTTTTTTAACAAATCAAGTGAGAGTTTAGGATCAGCCTTTCCTTTTGTTTTTTGCATAATTTTTCCAACCAAATAATTAATTGTTTGAGGGTTTGATTTTGCTTGTTCTACTGCTTCAGGTTCACTGGCAATTACCTCCTTAATTATTTCAGAAAGTTCAGATTCGTTAGACACAGCTCCAAGATCTAATTCAGATATTACATCTGCCACACTTTTTCCTGTTTTAAGAATTTGATGTAAGGCATTTTTTGCAGATGTTCGAGAAATTTTTTCAGATTGAATAGAATCAGCTAAATCCCTTAGATGTGTAGATGTAATTTTTGATTCATCACGTTTTTCTCTAGTGTCAACTAATCCCATCAAATCAGTTGTAATGATATTTGCAATTTCTTTAGCGTTTGATTCAGTATGTGATTTATCAAACAAATCTGAATAAAATTTATCCGAAGATAACACATCTGCAACTTGTGGAGGAATGTTATATTTTGAAACATATCTTTCTTTTTTAGAACTAATACTTTCAGGCATTTCTGTTTGTAATTTTTGTTGAATTTCAGAATCAATTGTAATCCAGGGAATATCTCCTTCTATAAAATATCGATAATCAAGTTCTTCTTCTTTTGAACGTGAAGAAATTGTTATTTTTCTTTTATCATCCCAATGACGCGTTTCTTGAACAATTCCAATTTCTCTTGAATGTAAACTGTTTTGTCTTGTAATTTCAAAATGCACAGCTTTTTCTAAATCATGGAATGAACCAATATTTTTAACTTCAACTTTTTTTCCACCTTCAATTGAAACATTTGCATCAGCCCTCATAGCTCCCTCTAAACTAGGATCAGACACTCCTAAATTTTCTAGTAAATCAGATAAAATGTTCAAAAATTCTCTTACTTGTTTTGGAGTCTCAAAATCAGGCTCAGTCACAATTTCTACTAATGGGGTGCCTGCACGATTGTAATCTACTAATGTAATTTGGTTTTTGGCAGAACTTCCCTCATAAATTAATCTCCCAGGATCCTCTTCTAATTGAATTCTAGTAATGTTAATTTTTTTGTCTCCCACCATGATTGAACCTGAACCCCCAACACTAGTATCTCCGTAGATGTTTAGTTGAGTGATTTGAAAATTTTTAGGTAAATCAGGATAAAAATAATTTTTTCTAAAAAACGCAATTTTATTTGGAGTGCTGCAATTAAGAGCCATTGCAATCAAGGTTGCTTTTTTTACTGCATCTTGATTTAATCGAGGTAAACTTCCAGGTAATCCTATACATATTGGACAAATATTTTCATTTATTTGAAATTCTCTATAGTTTGCTTTACATGAACAAAATAATTTACTATTGAGATTTGTCAATTGACAATGAATCTCTAATCCAATTTTTGTCAAAGTGGAACCTCTGGTAATTTTACGGTTTGTTCTAGTGCATATGCTGCTTGCAATAATGATTTATCATTATTAGAATCTGCAAATAATTGAATTCCAATAGGCAATCCATTTGAAACAGAAAATGGAACAGAAATTGCAGGTTTTCCTGTAAGATTTGCAGTAACTGTATTGATATCAACTAAAAATAGTGCAACAGGATCATTAATCTTTTCACCTAGTTTGAATGGAAGTATAGGTACAGTTGGAGCAATCAAGAAATCATATTTTTTAAATGCTTCATTGATTTCTTTTGTTAATTTACTTTTTACTTTCATTGCTTTAAGAAAATATTTTCCTGCATGACCTGCAGATGGGACAAAACCACCAATAATCATTCTTCGTGTAACTTCTGGCCCAAAATTTCGTCTTGCTTTTGAAATGTATGAATTAAATTCATAACCTTCAAGTGGAAAATCATATCCATATCTTAAATTATCATATCTTGCTAGATTACTTCCTGCTTCTGTTGCAGTAATTGTATAATATGCAGCAACAGAATATTTTACCATATCAATAGAAATTTCCTCACAAATTGCTCCCAAACTTTCCAATTTTGCAATAGCATCATTTGTAGCTGATAAAACTGCAGGATCAGTACCTTCTGTAACCATTTCTTTAATTATGCCTATTTTTTTACCTTCAATTCCTGAATCTATACCTGAAAGATAGTCTTCATTTTTGTTATCAATTGTAGTGTTATCATTAGGATCTATCCCTGCAATCATGTTTAGCATAAATGCTGTATCTTTTACAGTTCTAGATAAAGGGCCAATCTGCTCAATACTATTTGCATATGAAATCAATCCATACCGGCTAATCAAACCATAAGTTGGTTTGTACCCAACAACTGAGCAAAAACTTGCAGGATTTCTCACAGAACCTCCCGTATCAGAACCTAAAGACATAGAACATTCAAATGCACTAACTGAAACTGCACTACCACCAGAAGAACCACCGGGAACAAAATCTGTGTTCCAAGGATTTTTGCTAGCTCCGTAAGCACTGAATTCAGTTGTTAATCCCATTGCAAATTCATCAAGATTTACTTTTCCAATAAATATCGCATCTTGCTGTTTTAATTTTGTAATAACTGTGGCATCATATGGTGCTACAAAATTCTCTAGCATTTTTGAGGCACATGTAGTCTTGCTGTCTTTAATACACATGTTGTCTTTAATTGATATGGGCATTCCAAAACATGAACCCACTTTATCTCCAGATTTTATTTTTTTATCAATTTGTCTTGCTTGATTTAATGCATCTTGATTAACAGATAAAAAAGCATGAAGTTTATCATCAACATTTTTAATTTGTTCAAGAGTTTTTCCAATAAAATCTTCGGCAGAAATATTCCCATTTTGTACTTCGTGTACATAGTCTAAGGCAGAAATTTTTAGATTCATGAAGACATCTTAGGGGCACGAACATAGGTTCCTTTATAATTATTTAATTTCTCAATTAGTTTTTCATTAAACGGAATATGTTTATCCTCACGTAGAGTAGATATAGAAATTTCTTGCATTGAAATTTCTTCAGACTCTACTCCTGCTGAATCTAAAATATCAAAATAATTGATCATACTTTGAACTTTGTCTACGTATTCTTTATGATCATCAACATCTATTTTCATTAATTTTGAAACTTTTTCTATTTCTTCTTCAGACACCATTTTTTAATCACCTTAGCAAATTTCGGAATGGATTTCTTAGTTATAATGTTTCTCTAGTTTTGTGTAAATCTAATTTTGACTAACATTTTTGTTCAAATTGTTTACAGATCAGAAATTATCTAACAATCGTTTTCTTTGATTAATTCAATAATTTTTTCTATAACAGTTGGTTTTTCAAGAATTCCTACTAATCCGTTATCTATGGCAATTTTTGTTTTTTCAACGGTTTCATGTCCTGTAACGAATACAATTTTTGCATCATTGGATACTTTTTTAATTTGAGAAAATGTTTCATAGCCATCCATTTTTGGCATTTTAATATCCATAAACGTGATACATGGATTTTTTTCGGTATGCTGAACTATAGCTTCTTTTCCATCATGAGCAGTAATGATATCATAGCCACGTAGAGTTAATGATTCTTTGAATGTATCAAGTAAATCATCATCATCATCTACTAACAGTATTTGACTACCCATCATTCTATCATCATATAATGACATTTATTGTTTTACGAATTTATTTTCTAACAATAAATTATCACTTTAACTAAAAAATATCAGGCATAGTTTTGAAAAAGTATTATTGAACATAGTATTTCCAAAGTTATGGGAAAATCATTAGGTGATTATAATATTAAAAAATCATCATCAGAAGATTCAAAAAATATTCAATGGTCAAACAAAAATCCAATTGAAGGAAAACAGAAAAAAACAGGCAAAAAAAATCCTAATTCTTCATCAACAAACATAATTTACTCTCAAAATGAAGAAGAAAATGAAATCAACAAAGTTTTCAAAATAGAGAATAATTCTGACTCCATAAAATCTACAAATGAAATATCAGGGAAAAAATATGAAAAATCTTCTATTACAAATAGTAAAATTAAACAAGGATACAAACGCAAAGCTAGATAAAATATTTCTAAATTCTTTATTGAAAAAATATATTTTTAACTTAATTTTTGACCATCATCGGGATCCAAAGCAATAATTAATTTTATTAAAACATCAGTATCATTTCCCACAAGATCAATTTCATTAATTATTGCTTCTTCAGCAGTATCTGCAAAATTCATTTCTAAAATTTCTGCCAATAATGCAAAAGGTTCTACTGAATAAAGAGGGATGGACGGCATTAATGTAAAATCAGTTTTATCAGAAACTGCATTGAAAAATGAACCCGTTAAAATATTTCCAGTTTCAAGTAATGCAGATTTTTTTAAATCTTGAGAAAAATCTCCAGAACCAACTAATTTTTCTACAATATTTCCAGAATTTTTATAATCAATTAAAAATAACAATCCAAAACGCATATCTCCTTTGGAATTTAGATAAAGAGATGTAAATTCCATATCTGACATCATTAAATCAGAATTTTTTTCCCTCCAATCTGTAAACGAATAAGTATTCAAAGTATGATGTGAATCCTCATTCATTAATTTAGAAAATGCAGGCAATGTTTTTTCAGTAATATATCGTTGAAAAAGAGGATTGATTTTATCAATTAAGCATACATTTGATTGCAATATAAAATGAAAAATCAATTATTTCATTTAATTATCTGTGTGATTGTTTGATACAATCATATGGTGTCAAGGTTTACTCTTTTACCCTGAGATACCTTGTACCGTGACAGTCACATACACATTCATCAACACATTTCATTCGGAAACAATCTGCACATAGATTTCCTGGCATTTTCATCATAATTTTATTGAATTAGCGATCAATTATCACCACTAGTCTGTTTGAATTAGACAAACAGAATATAATGTATTATTTTGTGCGTATATACATTGAAAGTTGACGCTATATCCTGCAAACCATTTTCATGTATCGTTTTGATTGTGTAAGCTTACCTGCTACATTATTCAAAGGATACAACAGTCAACTTTTAAAAAATTTGTCAATTAAAGTATTAATCTATCACATCCCTCAGTTTTGAACATGTATTTGTTACATACTAGTAATTTTGTGACTAAATTATATTCAATTTAGCATTAGGAACACAAATCAATTGTATTAGATTGAATAAATGGTTCGTTTATCCAATACAAACATGAAATTATCGTATAGTTAATTCAAAAAAAAATATTGAAATTACAACTAAAGGAAACACGACATTCTCATCGTGGAGTCATCGGTGTAGAGTCTGCAATAGTTATGATTGCATTTGTAATCGTTGCTGCAGCTTTAGCATTTGTTGTACTTAACATGGGATTCTCTACTACACAAAAAACAAAACAAGCCATAATTTCAAGTACCTCCGAAGCTAC
>Ga0114934_10000511_pt1 | contig 24824 bp, 25 predicted proteins | sample 4SBtaG_2_FD_99695 | JGI IMG/M metagenome (GOLD analysis project Ga0114934, IMG submission 99695) | Deep subsurface microbial communities from Kolumbo volcano to uncover new lineages of life (NeLLi) - 4SBTROV10_white metaG | ecosystem: Environmental > Aquatic > Marine > Volcanic ...
AACATTACCCATTATAACATTCTCTACATATTCTGGTTCTATGTCTGCTCTCTTAATTGCTTCTTTAATAACAATAGTTCCTAATTCAATTGCTGGAACATCTTTTAATGTTCCTCCAAATTTACCCAAAGCCGTTCTAACTGCACTAGCAATTACTACTTCTTTCATAATAAATTGCCCCCTTCTATTTTGATTTTAAAAGTCCGTTAACCACTTATTTCACATTAATTATATCATTTTATTATTAAAATAGAAGTATTGTTATAAATATAACGTATAGGCTTACATTATATATATTGCAAATCAATAAAATAATTAAAAAATTCTGATTTTATATCAATATTTAGTTTGTAATTTGACAATATTTTATCATTATTATTCTTTATGATGAAAAAAGTTGTTTTTCCATGCAACAAATGAAATAATCAGTATTACTATTGTAACCAAAAAATACGACCTTTGAGTGCTCATCTGCATAGCTATTATTGAAATTCCGCCTAATATAGCACTAATCAAATACATAACAATTACAGTTTGTTTTTGAGTTAATCCAATATCTAAAAGTCTATGATGCAAATGTCCCTTATCAGCTTGCATTATAGGCTTACCATTTATTTTTCTTCTAATAATTGCAAATAAAGTGTCATAAATTGGTACACCAAATATTAATACTGGTACGCCTAACGCGAATGCAGTTGCTGATTTAATAGTTCCTTCTATAGAAATCGCTGCAAGCAAAAATCCCAACAGTTGTGAACCCGTATCTCCCATAAATATAGTTGCAGGGTAAAAATTATACGGAAGAAATCCAATCAAAGCACTCGATAAAATAGCTGTTAGTATAGCAGCTTCAACTCTTCCATTTAAAATTGAAATAATAAACAAAGTTATTGAAGCTATAAGTGCAATTCCTGCAGATAAGCCATCTAAACCATCTATAAGATTAAAAGCATTAGTAACTCCCATAACCCATAAAATAGTAAGAGGTACAGATAACCTTCCTAAATCAATAAAAAATGAAGTGCTACTTACAGGATTTGTTATTTTGCCTATTCTAACACCATATATAATTAGTATAATTGCAGCAAAGAGCTGTATAAAAAGCTTTAAAACAGGCTTAATATCTCTCAAATCATCAATAAAACCACCAAAAGTTATTATGGTAGCACCTAATACAATACCAACCTCTGATGATGTCAGGTCCCCATTTTTTAAAATCACTCCAATAATGAATGATATATAAATTGCAAATCCTCCTAAAAGAGGAACTGGTCTTTTATGTATTCTTCTATTGTCCTTAGGAACATCAATTGCATTTATTTTAACAGCAATTTTTTGAACTATAGGTGTAACAATAAAAGAAATAATTGGTATCACTAATGTAGTTATAGATAACTTATTCATAAAAATCATCCTGTCCTATTTAAATTTACACGGTCATCAAACTTTTTGTACTATATATTAATAAGTTATTGTTTTATATACAGATTTAATAACCTATAGTTTAGTGAACTCACAATCTAATAACCTATTTTTTCTGTCAAAGAATCATCATTTTCAATCCAATTACTTATTTCTACGCTTCTATAATCATTATCAGTATCTCTTATAATAATTTTTTCTATTCCAGCATTGATTATCATTCTTTTACACATAGTACATGAATTAGCATTTTTTACTAATTCATGTGTTTTAGCATCTTTGCCTACTAGATATAATACAGCTCCAATCATATCCCTTCTCGAAGCACTTATTATAGCATTTGCCTCAGCATGTACGGAACGACATAATTCATATTGAGTGCCTCTAGGTACATTCAATTTTTCTCTCATGCAAATACCGATATCACAGCAATTTTTTCTTCCTCTAGGTGCACCAGTATATCCAGTAGAAATAATTTCATCATTTTTCACTATTATTGCACCATAATTTCTTCTCAAACATGTTCCTCTTTCTAAAACGGTTTCTGCAATATCCAAATAATAATTATGTTTATCTCTTCTACCCATTATAAACACTCCAATCTTTAATATGACTTATCAAGAAACCATAAAATTTATATTTTTGTCTAATGTTATCCTTGTGTCTTATTATGCCACTCAATAAAAAAAAGTGCAATACCCTAGAGATAATGCACTTAATTATGTATGTCATACTATCAGCTTTTCTTAAATTATATTTGCGAACAAATTATAAAATTTTGGAACTTAATAGATATAGTATACTATTTAATACTTTGTAGTAAATTATTTTGTACCAAAAAGTCTATCTCCTGCATCTCCTAATCCTGGTACAATATATCCATGTTCATTTAATTTTTCATCAATAGCTGCCACATAAATATCGACATCTGGATGTGAATTCATAACTGCTTTTACTCCTTCTGGTGCTGCTATTAAACACATTAATCTTATATATTTTGCTCCTCTTTTCTTTAATGCATCAATGGCATCTATTGCAGACCCTCCAGTTGCAAGCATAGGATCCGTTACTATTACATCTCTTTCACTAATATCTTGAGGCAATTTACAGAAATATTCTACTGGTTGAAGAGTTTCTTCATCTCTATACATTCCAATATGACCTACTTTAGCTGCTGGAATAAGCTTTATCATACCATCTACCATTCCTAAACCTGCCCTTAATATTGGTACAATAGCAAGTTTTTTACCGGCTAATGTTTTACATTTTGTTTTACATATGGGTGTTTCTATTTCAATCTCTTGAAGCTGCATATCACGTGTTACCTCATAAGCCATAAGCATAGCAACTTCTTCAACAAGTTCTCTAAAATCCTTTGAACCTGTATTTTTGTCTCTTATAAATGCTAACTTATGTAATATTAATGGATGAGCTATTTGTGTTACTTTACTCATATTGAATACCTCCTAAAATTTATTTTGAATATTTTTTTTCAATTTCTGTTATTTTGTTAACTCTTCTTTCATGTCTTCCACCTTGAAATTCAGCATTTAAAAACGCATCAACAATATCAAGTGCAAGTCCCACTCCAACTATTCTTCCTCCTAATGCCAATATATTTGCATTATTATGTTCTCTTGTAGCATGAGCACTAAATGTATCATGACACAGTGCAGCTCTTATTCCTGGAACCTTATTTGCAGAAATACTTATTCCAATACCAGTACCACATACTAAAATACCAAAATCATAGTTTTTAGATGCTACCTCCTCGGCTACTTTTAATGCGAAATCAGGATAATCACATGATTCTTCTGTATAAGTACCAAAATCCTTGATTTCTATACCTTTCTTCTCTAAATGTTTAATGATATTTCTTTTTAATTCAATTCCTCCATGATCACTGCCTAATGCAATTTTCATAATCATACCTCCATTTTTTGTATTATAAAAAAAGAAGACAATGGTATTACAAAATACTTTTATCTTCTTTCAACTTGTCTATTAGTAGCTCTAAGCTATTTTTTAAATCATTAAAAGTTTCTGAATATATTTCAATATTACCTCCAAATGGATCTATTATATCACCATTTTGTCCTATAAATTCTTTCAAAGTAAAAATCTTTTGTCTATATATCGAAAAAGAATTAATCAAAAAATACTTTATGCTTTCAGTCATAGTTAAAACCAAATCTGCTTTCTCCAGCATATCTAAAGTCAACTGCACTGAAACTCTATCACTAATATCTATATCAAGATTTTTATGTATAACATATGCAGCATTATATGAAGTCTTACTGCCAGGAACCACTGCAACCCCTGCTGAAAATGCTTCTATATTGTCATGCCCTATCATATTGTTAAATAAAATCTCTGCCATGCAACTTCTGCATGTATTTCCAGCACATACAAATAATACCTTCATATAACCCTCCAAAACAATATAGTTCAAAAATCAAACCTGTATTATATCAAATCCAGCAGATTTTTTTAATCTATTCATAATTGCTACACCAAATCCAACTTCTTCAAAAGCTTCTGATAAAATAACATCTACATCAATATCATCAAATTTCCTTAGTGCTGCAAATAGATTTTTACCTATATCATCAATATTTTCTCTACTACCTAAAGACACAATACTTCCATTTTTATAATAATTTATAGTTTCATCTGTCGCCATAATTCCTACTCGTTTATTACTATCTATATAATTTTGCACCATTTCATTAATTTTTGCAATAGTTTTTTGTAAATCACCACAAATTATTTTAACAGGTGCCTTAGGAGCGTAGTGCCTATATTTCATTCCAGGTGCTTTAGGCCTAAAATTATATTTTTGCTTTGATAAAATAGCTTTATCATAATATACATTTTTATCAACTTCTTTTAACATTTCAATAGTAATTCCACCCGGTCTTAAAATACATATATTTTCAGAAGTACAATCAACAATAGTTGATTCAACACCTACATTACTGCTTTCACCTCCTAAAATATAATTTACTTTTCCTCCTAAATCTTCTATACAGTGCTTAACATCTGTCGGACTAGGTCTACCTGATATATTAGCTGATGGTGCTGCTATTGGAACTTTAGACTCTCTAATCAATTCTCTAGCAATTATGTTAGATGGCATTCTAATTCCTACTGTATCCAATCCTGCACTAGTTGTATATGGAATTATATTTGATTTTTTTAATATTAATGTTAATGGTCCAGGCCAAAATTTATGTATCAATTCATATGCAATTTTGGGTATTTCTTCTACATACTCACTTATATCGAAGTCCGATACATGAATTATTAGAGGATTATCTTGAGGTCTTCCTTTAACTTCAAATATTTTTTTTACAGCTTCTTCATCCAATGCATTTGCACCTAATCCATAAACAGTTTCAGTAGGGAATACCACTAATCCACCAATTTTTATTACTTCTGACGCTTCCTTTATTACTTTATAATCTATATTATATTCACTCATAATAGATACTTTTGTTTCCATAATAATCACCTCAAAATTTTTAATACTATATAATTTTTATTATAAATATTCCAAATATAATTCCTATTAATATACCTATTGAGCTTAATTTTTTCCCACATAATGTTTTAGATTCTATAAACATCTTCATCAAAACAACATATAACATTATACCAGATGCAATAGATAAACAATTACCTAAAATATAATCTGAAATGTCGCCTATAAAAATTCCAATCCAAGCACCTATAGCAGTCGGCAAAGCTGTCAAAAATGTGTATAATAATATTTTACTTCTCCTAATATTTGTAACCATTAAAGGTGCTGCAACTGCAATTCCTTCTGGAATATCATGAATTGATATCAATATACTCATTTTTAATCCTAAATTATCACCCGCTGAAAATCCCAACCCCATAATAATGCCTTCTGGAAAATTGTGCAACATAAGACCTAACGCAACTAAAAAAGCGACCTCTTTAAAAGTATTATTCTCATTTTTGCTAATATTGTCAACCAAAAATATTATTATAATACCAATTATCATGAAAAATACAAAATTCATTAAAGTAATTCTTTGAACTGCTTCTGGAATCAGTTCTATTATAGTTATGCTAAGCATTAGCCCACCAGCAAAGCCAATTGCACTACCTAAAAATTCATTTGATGGTTTTCTTATGCTTATTCCAAATAATGCTCCTATCATAGTACCTATTAATGAAACCGCTGTAGAAAAAAACACAATATATATTGTTCCTATTTTCAAAATAAATTCCCCCAAGAATAAAATATTTACAATATAAATTTATTCCTATTATTGGAAAATATTTCACGGTGCTATTTAATTTAATTAAAAAAGAGGCCATACTAAGTTAAAAATAATGACCTCTTAAAAAAACAAATACTTGCTTAGAGAACTCGTTTTTATAAATCAAAACATCGAGACTTCATGTGAAGACTCTACTCCACCTGAAACAAAAGCTTGAATCTCCTACTTATAGAAGTTGGAGTCTTATAGAATCGATTAATTATTAAAATTCCTCATTGCCAAACGATTTCATTTTTTCAGATTGTTCTGCTGTAATCAATGCATCTATAACATCATCTATATCTCCATTAAGGAAAGACTCTAATTTATATAAAGTCAACCCTATCCTATGATCTGTAATTCTTCCTTGTGGGTAATTATATGTCCTTATTCTTTCACTTCTATCTCCAGTTCCAATCTGACTCTTTCTATCATCTGCAATTCCTTTATTTCGTTCTGCTTCTGCTATTTTAAACAATCTTGCTTTTAATACCTTTAAAGCCTTTTCTTTATTCTTAAGCTGTGATTTTTCGTCTTGACATGAAACAACTAATCCAGTTGGAAGATGTGTTATTCTAACTGCTGAATCTGTCGTATTAACACACTGTCCCCCATGACCAGATGCTCTAAATACATCAATTCTTAAATCATTTGGATTTATTTCAACATCGACATCATCAACCTCTGGAAGCACAGCAACTGTGGCTGTAGAAGTGTGAATTCTGCCACTTGATTCAGTATCTGGTACTCTTTGGACCCTATGAACTCCACTCTCAAATTTAAACTTACTATACGCACCATTTCCCTTTACCATAAATACAACTTCTTTGAAACCACCAATATCAGTTTCATTTGCACTCATCATTTCCACTTTCCATCTATTCTTTTCAGCATATTTAAGATACATTCTGAAAAGATTAGCTGCAAATAATGCTGCTTCCTCCCCTCCAGCACCTGCTCTTATCTCAACAAATACATTTTTAGAATCATTAGGATCTTTAGGAAGCAAAAGCATTTTTAGTTCATTTTCTATATTTTCTTTGTTTGAGGAAAGTTCTTTCATTTCCTGTTGAATCATTTCCTTCATTTCCCTATCCGATTCTTCTTTTAACATTTCTTTATTATCGTTAAGAGCTTCCATTGTATATTTGTATTCTCTGTATTTTGTAACTATAATTTCTAATTCTGCGTGTTCTTTGCACAACTTCTGCCATTCTTTCTGATTAGCCATTATAGAAGGATCACTTATCTTATTTGAAAGTTCATCATATTTATTTTCTAAAAAATTCAACCTATCCAACATAGCATTTATCACTCCGTATAAAAATTTTCACATTCTTGTATTATATCATAGTATACTGTCTTTCACAAGAATAGCACAGTAAACTTTTAGGAAACCTATAAGTGTCTATTTCTTAATTCCTATTACAACTCTATCATTGCCACCTAAATCCTTAAAACATTTAATATCATCAAAACCATTCGATTTAAGTATATTTTTAACTTCTTCATTTTGATCATATCCAATTTCATATGCAAGTACACCGTTTTTCTTTAAAACCTTCAAACTTTGTTCAGTTATCTTTCTGTAAAATTCAAGTCCATCTTCACCACCACACAATGCAGTATATGGTTCATAGTCTTTGACATCATCCATGAGAGTTGGTATTACATCTTTCCTTATATAAGGTGGATTTGATACTATCATATCGAATTCCAATCCATTAACTATTGCCTTTTCCAATAAATCACTTATTTCAACTTTAGTACTTTTAACTAATTTTAAATTATCTATATTTTTTTTTGTAACTTTATAAGCCGTTGTTGAAATATCATATAATACAACATGTACATCTTCAAAATAATACGCAATAGAAAGCCCAATAGCACCGCTCCCACAACAAACATCGCAAATGTTCTTGATACCTAATTCTTTAACATATTTCATTGTTTCCTCAACAAGTATCTCTGTATCAGGTCTTGGTATTAGTACACCTTGGCTAACCTTGAAGTTTATACCCATAAATTCGCATTCACCTAAAATATATTTAACTGGCATTTTCCTTTTTCTAATATTTACCAACCTAAAAAATTCATCTCTTTCACGTTTTGAAATTTTGAAATCTTTGTTCATAGTTATAAATAATTTATCTTTTTTAATAACACTACACATCAGTAATTGTGCATCAAGCATATATGTTTCAATATTTTGCTCTTTTAATATGTTATATGCTTTAATCAGTGCCTCTTGAATTTTCATAAATTATTCAATCCCTTCAGCAGCTTTCAATGCTTTAATAGCTACTTCTAATTGTTCTAAATCCGGCTCTCTTGTAGTTAATTTTTGAAGCATTAATCCAGGATATGCAAAAAATTTGGATAATTTGCTTTGGCTCTTACCCATCCATTTAATAATTTCGTAAGTAACACCAGAAATTATAGGAAGTAAAACTATTCTATATATTATTCTTTCCAAAAGAGAATTAAATCCAGTTACTGCAAATATAATTATACTAACTATCATAACCAAAAAAAGAAAATTCGTTCCACATCTCGGATGCAACCTTCCATATTTTGAAGCATTCTCTGGTGTTAATTCTTCTTCATTTTCATAACAAAAAATAGTTTTATGTTCTGCACCATGATACTGATACACTCTATTTATATCTTCCATTTTACCAATAAAATAAATATACAAAATAAAAATTATAACCCTAATCACACCTTCAATAATGTTTAAAACCAATGTATTATTTATGTTTATTTTTCTAAACAATCCTGCCGAAAATGTAGGCAATACAAAAAAAATCGACACAGCTAACACTAATGAAATAATTAATGAAAGTCCAACAATAACATCATTTGCCTTATCCTTAAATATTCTTTTAAAGTATTTATCAAATTTTGAAGGTTCATCAGTTTCCTCAAAAAATGTTGCTGAATAATTTAGTGATTTTATTCCTATGATAAGAGATTCAATAAGTGTAACAAAACCTCTAATGATTGGTATATCAAAAAATTTATTTTTTTTAATAATAGGCTCTATATCCTCTTTACTAACAATAATGTCACCATCTTCTTGTCTCACTGCAGTTGCCACACCATATTTACCTCTCATCATGACACCTTCTATTACAGCTTGACCACCGACATTGGTCTTTTTCATATTTTATTCCTCCTCATCCATAGGAACTATATGACAATTTCTGCATCTCGCCTCATACGATTCATGTGCACCTATGAGTACTATAGGATCAGAATATTTTGCAGGTTTCCCATTAATCAATCTTTGAGTTCTCGTAGCAGGATTTCCACACACAACACATATAGCACTAATTTTATCAACATACTCAGCAATTGCTAATAATTTAGGAATATTGCCGAAAGGTTCACCCCTAAAATCCATATCTAATCCAGCACAAATAACTCTAATATTATTATCAGCTAATCTTTTTACAATTTCAATTATATTATCATCAAAAAATTGAATTTCATCTATAGCAACAACTTTTGTATCTTTATATAAATTTTTTATAAGTTCTTCACTATTCTTCACTGGGATAGCTTCCACTTTATCACCACAATGTGAAACAACATCTTCTTTGCTATACCTATTATCAACGGCATGCTTAAAAACCTGCACCGTCTGTTTAGCAATTTTAGCCCTTCTAACTCTTCTAATAAGTTCTTCTGATTTTCCACTATACATAGGTCCAACAATCATCTCTATTGAACCATAATTTGTAAATAAATGCATTTTATTACACCCTCCATATACTCAATTCTAATGCAACCATATCTATTGTAACAAATATTGATAATATTATAAAGCTGTTCATTCATCAACCACAAAATTACTGAAAAAATAATTTGAAAAATTAAATTTGTATTATTGACTAAATATATATATACGTGTTAAAATAAAATAGTTGACGAGACGGGTATACGATAATTTCTTGAAAAAGAGGTGAAGAAATTGAAACAGAATATCCATCCTGAATATCATGAAGATGCTGTTGTAAAATGTGCATGCGGTAACACTTTCACAACAGGCTCTGTTAAAAAGGAACTTAAGGTTGAAATTTGTTCTAAATGTCATCCATTCTTCACTGGAAAACAGAAAGCTGTTGATGCTGGTGGAAGAATTGATAAATTCATGAAGAAATTCAACATTAAAATTGACGAAGAATAATAATCGGAAAGAAAAAATTTGTATTTTTTCTCAGATTGTTGAAAAGCCCATGTTTTTTAAGAACATGGGCTTTTTTCATTCACGATAAATTATTCTTTATCGATTCTATAAAATTCCTACTTATATAAGTGGTATATTTAAGCTTTTTGCTTTAAGTGGAGTAGAGTATCCACCTGAACTTCCTATGTTTTGCTTTAGCAAAACGATTTCACTATTAAAAACTGTTGACAAAATTCACATGTCAACAGCATAAATCAAATATTAGTACCTATTTCTATTTTTTCCCTTATCTTTTGTTAAAATTTCGATATTCTTACTTAGTATTTCAATAAAATCTTTATTATTTCTAGTTTTTGATAATAAGTTAATTAACTTTTCAGTAACAATTTCTACACTTTCATTTCTATACATGTATTTTCTAATATTATATGCAACTTCATATTCTTCTTTTGAAAGTAATAAATCTTCTCTTCTTGTGCCAGACTTATATATATCTATTGCAGGGAATATTCTTCTTTCTTGAAGTTTTCTATCTAGATGAATTTCCATATTACCAGTTCCCTTAAACTCTTCAAATATCATTTCATCCATTCTACTTCCTGTATCCACAAGTGCCGTTGCAAGTATGGTTAAACTACCACCTTCTTCAATATTCCTTGCAGCTCCAAAGAATTTTTTTGGCATTATAAGTGCTCCTGGATCAAGCCCTCCTGATAATGTTCTTCCAGTAGGCGTTATGGTTAAGTTATATGCTCTAGCCAATCTCGTTATGCTATCAAGCAATATAACTACATCCTGTCCCTGCTCAATCATCCTTTTTGCCCTTTCCAACACCATATAAGCAACTTTTGTATGATGCTCAGGTTCTTCATCAAAAGTAGAATAGATTACCTCTCCATTTATGCTTCTTTGCATATCAGTAACTTCCTCTGGCCTTTCATCAATAAGCAATACTATGAGTTTAGTTTCAGGATTATTAGAGGTTATACTTTTTGCTATTTTCTTTAAAATAGTAGTTTTACCTGCTTTAGGTGGTGCAACAATTAGTCCTCTCTGTCCTTTACCAATAGGTGAAATAATATCCATTAATCTTGTTGATAAATCAATTGAACTTGCTTCAAGTGAAAGTCTTTCTTGTGGATAGATAGGCGTCAACTTTTCAAAAGGTTTCCTTCCTATCGCTCTTTCAGGATTTTCTCCATTAACTTTTTGTACATACAATAGTGCTTTAAATTTTTCACCTTCTTTAGGTATTCTTACTTTACCTTTAACTTCATCTCCAGTTTTTAAATTAAATCTTCTTATCTGGGAAGGTGATACATATATATCATCAGAACTTGTTAAGTAATTCTGCCCTCTTAAAAATCCATAGCTGTTATTTTCAATAATCTCAAGAACACCTTTAGCACTATCAGAATCATTAATCATCTCTCTTAGTTCTTCTCTCTTGCTTATTTCTTCCTGTCTATATGAAGTTGTATCTTTAACATCTTCTTTAGTCTTATTTCCCCTATCTATCAATTTCCCTTTATTTAAATTATCATTATCACTTTTTGAAGTAATCATTTCCCTTAAAATTACTCCATCCTTAACAATAGCTATTGAAGATGTCCTATTAATTTCTTCTATTAATTCAGCTTTTTTATATTTAAAAACACTTTTTATTCCAAGCCCTTTCGCAATTTTTCTTAATTCATTTAAATTCTTTTTTGAAATATCTATTTGTTCCACTCATGTTACACCCAGAATAAAATCATAAGAAATTATTCAGGTGTTCCCTCCTCTCTACTTAAAATAAACATATAATACACTTAAACTGTTTTACTAATGTATACGATTCTCAATTCTACAAATAGGAAATTGAAGCTTTTGCTTCAATTGGAGCAGAGTCTCCATCTGAATTTCTGATGTTTTGCTTTAACAAAACAAACTTACTGGCGAATGATTTCATCAATTGACAAAATACTGGGAATCAATAAAAGATAAAAACAGAATTTTGAAATGCTATACATTTAAATTGTACCCTGTTATTATATTCTAATTCATAAATCTAAAAAAAACAATAACAAAATCAAAAATAGACATATTTTTATGAAATATGCCTATTTTATAAAAATCTATACTTATTTTTTTAACGCTGCAGCAATAAACTTTTCAAATAGTGGATGTGGTCTATTTGGCCTTGATTTTAATTCAGGGTGAAATTGTGTTGCTACAAACCATGGGTGTTCTTCAATTTCAACTATTTCTACAAGTCTCTCATCCGGACTCAAACCTGTTAATTTCAATCCATTTTCCATTAACACTTTTCTATATTCATTATTAAATTCATATCTGTGTCTATGTCTTTCATAAATATTCAATTCATCATATGCATTATAAGCATTACTAGAATCTAAAAGCTTACATGGATATAATCCTAATCTCATAGTACCACCTTTTTCATCAACATCCTTTTGTTCTGGCATCAAATCTATAACAGGATATTGTGTATTAGGATTTATTTCTGAACTATTTGCTCCATCTAATCCAACTACATTTCTAGCATACTCAATAACAGCACACTGCATACCTAAACATATTCCTAAAAAAGGTACTTTATTTTCTCTTGCATATCTAATAGCTTCAATCTTACCTTCTATTCCTCTATCTCCAAATCCACCTGGAACTAATATACCATCTACATCCTCTAATATTCGTTCTGAATTATCTCTTGTAACATTTTCAGCATCTATCCATTTTATTTCAACATTTGTATCATTTGATATTCCTCCATGATTGAGTGCTTCAACAACAGATATGTATGCATCATGTAATTGAACATACTTACCAACAAGTCCTATTTTTACTTTTCCTGAAAGATTCTTTATCTTATCAACCATTTCAATCCAATCACTATTATCAATATCATTACAATTCAAATTAAGCTTCTTACAAACCAATCTGTCTAATCCTTCATTATGTAATAAAAGTGGTACTTCATATAAATTATCCGCATCCAAATTCTGAATCACATCACTATCACTAAGATTACAAAACAATCCTATCTTCTCTTTCATTTCTTGGCTTACTTCTTTTTCAGATCTACATACAATAATGTCTGGCTGAATACCAATGCTTCTAAGTTCTTTTACAGAGTGTTGAGTTGGCTTCGTTTTTAACTCTCCAGCTTTACCTAAATAAGGTACTAAAGTTACATGTATAAAACAAGTATTTTCTCTTCCAACTTCATATTTTATTTGTCTTATAGCCTCTAAAAATGGAAGTGATTCTATATCGCCAACAGTTCCCCCTATTTCTGTGATTACAACATCAATATCTTTCTCTTTTGCAACTCTATAAACTCTCTCTTTCAATTCATTGGTTATATGTGGAATGACTTGTACTGTTGCTCCTAAATAATCTCCTCTTCTCTCTTTAGAAATTACTGACCAATAAACTTTTCCTGTTGTAACATTACTATTTTTACTTAAGTTTTCATCTATAAATCTCTCATAATGTCCTAAATCCAAATCAGTTTCTGCACCATCATCTGTTACAAACACTTCTCCATGTTGATACGGACTCATAGTACCTGGATCAAAATTTAAATATGGATCAAATTTTTGTATAGATACCTTTAATCCTCTATTCTTTAGCAATCTACCTAGTGAAGCTGCTGTAATACCTTTTCCTAATGAAGATACTACCCCACCTGTTACAAATATATACTTAGTACTCATTTATATTACTCCTCCCTTTGAAATCATAATTTTTATAAGTTATAATATACAAAATGCTACTAGTAAATCAAATATATCAAAAAAAAATATGTAATTCTCTTGACAACTATCAAAATCGTTATTATAATATTAATTACCCTGTAAAACAGAATGGTGTTGTTATGTTCTTTTTAAAAACATATTAAACATATTAGCATATTTTTTTGTATATGGCTAGTCTTTTTTTTGTTTTTTGAAAACTTTTTTTGTATTAAAAGTATTTACTTCATTTGTTCTATTATTTTTTGTGTTTTAAAATACATTGCTCTAAAGTCTCTATTAATCAATAATTTTTTCTCTGCCTTTTTTATACCATATGTGACTATCCTTTTGTTTTTAATATAAAAATCTTCATTCAATCTATTTACATCTAAACAATTATGTTTTTTCATGAGAAAGAACATAAGATATCTGCAATTCTTATCCTTCAATATTTTGACTAACTCCTCTTCTCTTATACCCTTAATAGCACAAATGGCTTCTATTATCTTTTCATAATCATTTTTTATAAACATAATCATTTTCCCCTCTATATTAAATTATAGAAACATATCTTAATTACTATCCAAAATTCTAATTTAATATACACGATTATGAATATATAAAAAGATATAGACTAAAAATCGCCTATATCCTTATAAAATAATTTATACTTTTTAAGTTTATATTGTAAAGTTTGTCTTGGTATACATAAATATTTTGCTGTTTCTGAAATATTATTATTACATATTATCAATGCTTCTTTTATTTTTTGTTTTTCAAATTTCATAATATCATATTTCAATCCTTTATTTTCACAATTATCAAATTCACCATATTTACATTTTTCAAAATTATTTAAATGTAAAATATCACCATTGCATTCATTAAAAGCAGCTTCTATATCATGTTCTAATTCTCTAATATTTCCATGCCATTCCCTTAAAATAAATTTCTCTAATACATTTTTATCTATACCTTTTATATTCATTTTAAACTTACAATTAAACTTGTCTATAAAGTACTTAACCAATACAGGAATATCTTCTTTCCTTTCTCTAAGAGGCGGTAAATCTATTCTCACAACATTTAACCTATAAAACAAATCACTTCTTAGTTTGCCTTCTTTAACTAGAAATTCAGGCTTTTCATTCACCGAAGAAATAATCCTAACATCAATTTTTTTTATTTTACTGTCACCTAATCTCATAATCGTGCCTTCTTGAAGTGTTCTCAAAAACTTAGCTTGAAATTCAACAGGAATAGAATTTAATTCATCAAGATACAATGTTCCTCCATTGGCAACTTCAAAAATACCTTTTTTTGCTTCAGCCCCAGTAAAACTTCCCTTTACAGTTCCAAATATAACACTTTCAAACAATTCATTAGGTATTGCGGCACAATTTTGTGCAATAAATGGCTTATTTCTTCTACACGAATTATTGTGTATTGCTTGTACAAACAATTCCTTACCTGTTCCTGTTTCACCATAAATCAGAACAGGAGAATTTGTATTAGATGCCTTAAGTGCTTTATGTTTTGCATTTAGTATTCTTTCATTTTTACCTATTATATTTGTAAAATCATATTTACAATAGTAAAGGCGATTTATCAAACATATCACTCCCAGCTCCCCCTAGAAAAAGAAATTAATGAGGTTACTTTTCTTCAAATCTGTTTACAAATAATAAGTCAATGATTATTTAGAAAAATAAATTAATTAAGTTCCTTTTCTTCTGCCTTAATTTCCACAACTAATTCTGTTGGTAGTGCTTCTTGGCCTGCAACAGACATATTATATCTCGCTAAAATCTTTCCACCATTATCATTAATATCAATTGAAATATCATCAATATCTACCAAAAGTTCCAAAGTTCCATGAGGAGTATTATATAAAACAATATCATTAAGATTTTTCTTAAAGGTCATTTTTGTATTAGTAGAACCTTTTCTCAATAATATAAAATTATCATTACTTATTTTTATTGTAGTAGTGGTTCCTTCCATACCTGATATTTCTGTTTCTTCATATACAGCATAATAATGATTATCCTTTTTATAGAAACTCCCTGGTGTTACTACTTCTATAACATCATCTTTTTTATCATCCTGCTTACTTATTATTGATATTAGTGCCTTCTTCTTCATATAGTTCCTCCATATTCATTATTTTATTATATACCTATTTATTTCTTCATCTTTGGCTGGATTTATATTTATTATATTATTTAATTCATTTGAGTAATTACCATATTTTATATACAAATTTTTCTCATTTTTTCCTTTTGAATACCTACCTGTTATCTTAGCTGCAAATTCTATATCTTCTTTTGTTGGCTTACCAATAATTACAGACATTGAGCCCTTAAAATCTCTTGCAAGAAATATAATATCTTTTTTTGTAATATATTTTTTCAATTCTTCTGCCTCCAATGCCGTTCTACTTGAAATAATTTTTGCATTATATGATACTCTAAAATGCCTTCCTAATTTCAGCATCTCAAGCTCTCTCTTGCTTATATTATCATTGAATTTTAAAAGTTCCTTTAATCTTCTTGCATAGTTGGGCTCCGTTAGTTTACATCCACCAGCTGGTGATGGATAGTCCACTATACCCCATTTTTCTGCTAATTCCATTTGCACTTTTCTATTTCTTCCAGATATATCAAGAAGCTTTTCTCTATCAACCAATCCCTTTAACTCCATTTCAGTTGGTTCCAAATTTTTAGCACACAATGGTCTTAATATTTTTTCTCCTATTCCCGATTCCTTCTTTACAAGATTCAATGATGTCTTGTTTTGAGACATTGGTCTTTGTCCAAGGACCTCACCAGTAACAATAAAATCCGCATTATATTCTCTTAATAATTTACTACAATATTTCATCATCATAGCATGACAATCTATACACGGATTTATATTTTTGCCATAACCATGCTTAGGATTTTTTACCATTTCAAAATGTTCTTTTGAAATATCTATTACTTTTAGAGGTACATCTATTTGTTTAACCATCCTTTTAGCATTGTTTTCATTAAAAAAATACGATTTAAAACATATTCCTATTACTTCTATACCTTGCTCTTTTATTAGCTTTGCTGCTAAAATACTGTCTAATCCACCAGAAATCATCGCTAATGCTCTTGTCATGTGTATACCCCTTTCAAATTGTTCAAATCATATATTTTTAGATGAAATAGCAAGTTCAAATAATTTATCAATTAATACATCATATGGTTTTCCACTTGCTTCCCATAGTTTTGAATACATACTTATCTTTGTAAATCCAGGTATTGTATTCACCTCATTAGTATATATTTCATTAGTATTTTTATCAACAAGAAAATCAACCCTTGCCATTCCACGACAATCTAAAATTTTATATACTTCAATTGCTTTTTGCCTTATTTCATTTATTTTATCATCAGACAATCTTGCTGGAATAATTAATTCTGAATCCTCTCTCTCATATTTTGCTTCATAATCATAAAACTCTTTAGATGGCTCAATCTCTCCAGGTATTGAAACTTCTACACTTTCATTTCCTAATACTGAAACTTCCACTTCTTTAGCATTTATAGCTTTTTCAATCAATACTTTACTATCGTATTTTAAAGCTTCATCAACACCATTGATTAACTCTTGCCTATTATGAGCTTTTGTTATTCCAACAGATGAACCACTGTTTGATGGTTTAATAAACAAATCATATCCAATATTTTTTTCGATATCATTGATTATATTATTTCTATTTTTAGTATATTCATAGCTTTTTATTATAGAATATTTAGCTTGTTTTATCCCAAATCTATCCAATAAAAACTTTGTATACACCTTGTCCATACATAATGCAGACGACAATACACCTGCTCCTACACACGGTATACTTAATAATTTACACATTCCTTGTATAGTTCCATCTTCTCCATATAGTCCATGCAATACCGGAAAAACCACATCTACAGTTCTATCAAATAAAAGCTTTTGTCCATCCTCCATCTTGTTCTCATAATCATTTTCCCATGTGCCATTTTCAATATTTAAAATATTACCTTTATATTGAAACCATTTCCCATCTTTTGTTATACCTATAGGATACACAATATATTTATCATAATCTATATTCCTTAATACAGAAGCAGCTGATAATAATGAAACCTCATGTTCTGTTGATTGCCCTCCAAACAAAATAGCTACTTTTTTTTTCATCAATACTTCTCCTTTCAAATTTCGTTATATCTATAATTATATCAAAAAAAACATACCATATTACAATGAATTTAATACTCTTCAATTCATAATATACAATATTTAGTACACATATATTTTGTATTAATGTTCACTGTAAAAATCTTTACATGCTACATTTTTTCTTTTCTTAATATATTTAGACTTCCATTAACATCTGCATTTACCAATCCAAAATTTGATTTAAAAATTTCTCTAACTACTCTGCGAGTTTTTGCAAGTTTTATAGTAGTATTTTTTAGTTAGAAGTTAATAATATTTTCAATAAGTAATATATTATATTACAACTTTAGGTGGAAACTCTACTCCACCTAAAGTAAAACCTCTCATTAATTACCCTATATAGTTAATTTTCCGTTAGGGGTATTGATTATTTCAATAATTTTTTGCTCATAACCAGTTTGTGCATTGATGTAAACAATAAAATTTTTCCCTTTATACTGACCAGCAAATTCATAACATAAAACTTCTTTATTTGTTTCTGTAGGTATAATTGCTAACTTAACAGAGTTTATTTTTAATCTCTTACTTATCTTTTCGTATGCTTTGCTTTTAGTAATTGTAGGTTCTGGTATATTTCTATTGTCTATATGCGATGTTAGATATTTTCCTGCTTCAATTCCTATAATTTTTCCATCATCTAATGCTATTTTTAATTTAATCTGATCAGGATAGACCATGATTCCATTCTGATTATAAACATAATTTATAACCTCATACTTTTTATAATCCATAGTATATGTTGAAACCATGTTTTTGTATCCCATTCTATCTAGAAAATTTTTTCCTATTTTAAGAGCCTCTTTCTCACTTATTTTGGGATTAGTAATAGTTTTATTATCAAGTAAATAAACTATTCTACCTCCATTTTTGCTCACTTCACATATTACAGATGAATCATTCTTTTTTCGATTTTTCATATTTACATTAAATCTATATGAAGGTATATTGTTTTTTCCATCTGAACTAATAGCTTTGATATTTGAAATTTTTTCTTTTCCTAAAACATTTTTAACTATTTCAGATGCTTTATTCTGTGAAATTTGCTTTTGTTTTAATATTCTCGGTTTAATTTCCTGCACATTATCTGAAAATGGTCCATCATATATAAGTGCTGGATATTGTGCAATTTGCTTTTGAATTCCTTCAAATTTTTTTGATATTTGTTTTTCACCACTAGTTTTAGCAAATACTCCTGTTACTTTTTTTCTAATCTCACCCCATTTAACATTACCTTCATTTATATCAGAAAGCACTTTATTAAGTTCATCCTCTAATTGAAAGGATTCTTCTTCAAGCATATCTATTTTATTATAATCAGCATCAGTCAATTCCTTAGCTTTTGACGTAGCCGTTGCAAGTGAATAGCAAAAATCTCCTACACGTGATAAAAATGCACTTGTATCTCCTAGTACTTCTTGCGAAATTGGGAGTGAATGTAATTTATCATTAGCTATACTAGCATATCTAAATATTTCACTAAAAGCAATAATATTTTGTTCACTAGAACCAATAATAGCTGACTTGCTTAGATTAGCTCTTATATTTTGTACTGAATTAATCAAGTCATACATATTTTTACTATATTGTCCTTGCAAATAATTCCTGTAATCCGTTCTTTCTAATGTCATAAGAATTGCAAATGTAGTAGTAAAAACCACAATAAGTGTTACAACACAAGTATATACTATTCTTTTTTTAGTCATATTGGGCTTCATTTGAGTACTCCTTTCATAATTTACTAAAATATAGTTTTTACCACAATAAGTAGTTTTATGTATGCACATTGAAATAAAAAATTATCACAAATTGTACTTATTCAATGAATTATTACTTTATACTTTTATGTACATATTAAAATAGAGAACACACTCTATTTAATATTATGGGTGTAATCTCTTAATAATTTTATCCATTATTTCAACTATTTTAAATTTAACTTTAACTGGCTTATCATCTAACTTAACATAGTCCTTATCAAAAGTTCTCTTGTCTATAGCTTTCTTTTCTATAGCTTTTTTTATTACTTCATCCTTTATCATTTTTTTAATTTTTTCATCCTTCATATTATTTATGAGATTATATTCATCATCAGTAAGGACACTTTTCATTAATTTTTCTGTTTCCTTGTAAGAAACTTCTGATTTAGTAATATCAACAAAACACAAAGGTGGAAACATAACACACCACCAATTATGTCCTTGCCCCTCTCCAATTATTATTCTATACGCTTCATATCTTCCTGGTGGAAGAGTAATATTCCCATATGTTTTAATAGGAAAATTCTCATTAGAAAGAGCTACTTTAACACTATAATTATAGCCACTTTGTTTTATAATCTTCCTAGCCAATTTTATTATTTCATCACTATTATCAAGCAATATTTTCCTACATTCTTCAATATTACTGATTTTCTTAAGCTTAGGAGACATATAACCAAGCACCTCATCCCTAATCCTTAATTTTAGTGCCTGATCATTATTCGAATCACTATTTGCAATAACATGAAATCTTATTATTTTTGAAGCTATACTCTCTTGTGTAGGTTTTTTATATACCATCACACTCGATACAAACATAAAAATAATAATAGAACACAGTATTGATAAAACTATTTTATTCAAGAATACCACCCCTATATAACTTATTAATTATTTTGTAAGCTATCTATACTTATATATGTAAATTATTGACAAGTTATTGGTATTCTATTCATTTAGTTATTCCAATCCTTCTTATTTTTGCATTTATATTAATTTTAATATAAGATGATGAAAATATTTCTTTCCAATCATCTTTTATTTCTTTCCACAATTTAGGCTTGAATTTTTTAATATATTCATTCAATCCAAATAAATCAATACCAAACTTTTGCTGTGTCATTTTCGCTATTTTTTCGCACTCTTGACTCAATGAATTGTCAATGTTATTCTCTATTTCAGCTAAAGTTTTTTTAGAAAACACATTTTTATCTATAGCATATTCCTTCATTCTTCCTTCTAATTTTATATCTATTGTGAATAATAATTTATCATCATTTATCTTTTTTACTCTGACCTTCCTTTCAACCCCTTCTATCATGTAATCAATTGGATGACCATTTTTAATTATGACCTTTTTGCCACCTTTTAATTTACCTCTTATTAATTCTAAATCAGAAGTTTCTACTTGATTTAGTACGCCTTTAATTTTATAATTTTCTATTACTGCAGTACCGGATAGTTTTACTTCATTTTTCTCCTTATCTAGTTTTATCCTAGGAACAATAGCATTTCCATTCTCACTTAATGAAATAAGCATTTCATTTAAAGTCACGGGGAATATAGATGCATTTCTAGTGCAATTTTCCATCAACCCCAAAATGTATGTTTCTATATTTTCCTCCATTTCTGGTTTGAATTTTACATAATCCTCTGCTTTACCTTCAGCAATTACTACAAGCATCATCCTATTTATTAATGGTTGCCTTTGAAAATAATCCACAACTTCTTTTACTATTTCAGGATACATCATTATTTCATTGCTTAGTATTAATAGTTTCATGTGCCCCAAATGAATATTTCTGCTGCTTTTTGATATAGCACGTGATATACCATCTTCAACTGAATATGCTTCTGTAACTATAGTCTTTTCCTCTGCACTTCCTTCCTTACCAGGTCCTAATTTACTAATATTTGGATAACCAAAAGTAACATTTAATATTTTTAATCTTCTTTCAGGAAAAGGATCATTAGAATCAACTTTTTTAATTTCATCCACTCTAGAGATATCCTTACTTGTATCAACACCAACAGTAGATACAAAACTTTTCTTATCTATCTCAACTTTATCCCAACATCCTGTAAGCATTATTGAACATAAAACAATAGCCAATATATTTTTGATTTTCATCTACTTAACTCCCTTCATCTTCACCTTGCTAAAACCAAATAAAGTTAAAGGTATAATTAACACTACTATTAATGAAAATATAGGCATTATTTTAGATTTAACATAATATACTTCAGCAATATTTTCTGGTATCAATGTTACTACATATATAAGTGGTGAAATAATGATTGGAGCTAAATTTATACTTCCTATATTGAAAACATCTTTAATTATTTCTGCCGAAAAATAATATGCATTTACGAATGTCGTGAAATAAAACATTATCCAAAATGACATAACTATGCCTTCCCATCTTTCCACAAAAGCTCCCGGTATATCTATTGATTTAATCATAGATATTGTTGGCCATAAAAGAACTTTCGTTTGTTCTAGTGAAAAAACAAATAATGAAAATACAGTAACAACTATATAAAAAATAGATATGAATCCTATGCTTTTAAATAAAATTATTAAAGTATTATCATCATTTTTTATATATGGAATAATCAAATAAGCTATATTTATTCCTGTAAATGCAATCAAAGATACTGGTATAGCCTTTAAATACTCCATAGGCTTATTTTGTAATATTGGTAAAACATTTGTAAAATCTGCATTTTTGAGAGAAAACATCATTATTATAAATAGTGGAATAGTCATAATCCAAAACACTACTTGATTAAATCTTATTAAGTTCCCAATTTTACCTCTTATGAGATATGTACCCACTAATATCATACATATTATTATAAATTCTGTGGGTGTTTTTTCCAATAAAAACATCTTCAATACTTCATCAAAAATTCTCATACCTGTGGAAATAAAAATTATATTGTAAATTACAAATACAATTGCAATTAATTTACCAATAAATTTACCAAAATTATTTTCTAAGATGTTTGTAAACGTATCAAATTTGTTAAGTTTTACACATTTGTAGATTATATATAATAGTCCAAATGTTATTAATCCTGAAATAATGGTTATTAACCAACCATCATTTCCTATTGCATCAGCTAACTCTCTTGGGTACGAAAATATTCCAACTCCCATTACACTTACAATTATAGTAGAAAATACTCCAAATCGTCCTATGAATTTTTGTTGTTGCATATCATCACCACTCAATTATTCATTTCTAATTTTATCTCCAGTCCCCATAAATCTCGGTCTGTCTTTAAATTTTGATATAGGTGCTCTAATAAACATATCTTTAAAATCCCTAGTATTAGGATTTACAATTGGAGATAAATATGGTACACCAAAACTTTCTAGTTTTACTAAATGTATAATTAAAACCGTCAATCCAAGAATTATACCATATAATCCAATTATCGCAGATGCTATTATTAACAAAAATCTCACCATCCTAAAAGCCGATACAACTTCATAATTAGGAGTTACAAAAGTTGTAATAGCAGTCCATGATACTATTATTATCATTATTGGACTCACGATACCTGCACTAACTGCTGCCTGACCTATTATTAGCCCTCCAACAATACCTATAGTTGCACCTATTGGTTTTGGCAATCTAACTACAGCCTCCATAAGCATTGCAAAACTAAATTCCATTATTATAGCCTCAATAAAAGCAGGAAATGGAACACCCTCTCTTGATGCTGCAATAGAGTATGCTAACTTTGTTGGTATTATTGATGTATGATATGATGTTACAGCAACATAAAGTGCTGGTAGTATCAATGATATTACTATCCCTACTGATCTCAGTATTCTTACAAGTGACGAATTTATCCATCTTTGATTGTAATCATCTGGTGTTTGAAAAAAAACAGGTAAAGTAGCAGGTGCAATAATAGCAAAAGGAGAGTTATCGACAAGAATAGCAACTCTTCCTTCATACAATGCAGAGGCTACTACATCAGGTCTTTCTGTTGTCTGCAACTGTGGAAATAGTGACATTTTATTGTCCTCTATCAGTTGTTCTACATAAGCACTATCTAAAACTGAATCAATATTAATATTATATATCCTATCTTTTACCTCTTTCAATATATCTTTATTAACTATATCATCAATATACATTATCACTATATCAGTCTTAGATCTTTTTCCTACCACTCCTCTTTCTTCCTTAAATCTAGTATCACGAATCCTTCGTCTCACCAATGCCGTATTAAATCTTATCGTTTCGGTAAACCCATCCCTCGCTCCTCGTATTACTGTTTCACCTGATGGTTCTGACACTCCTCTTACCGGCCAATAACGTGTTGCTATAACATAAGCAATACTTAAACCATCTATAAACATAAGTGTATCACCAGACAGTGCTGCATTTAAACCCTCACTCAGCTTTTTAACTTCTCTCATGTCTGTTACAGTTAATAGATTATCTCTTATATCTTGTGGTCTAGAAACATCATTTATTGAAGAATATGTAATCATAAGTGGCTCTAAAACATATTCATTAAGCAAAATTTTATCTGCCATGCCATCTATATAAACTATTGCTGCTTTCCATTTACCAATATTAAATTTTCTAAATATTATATCTGAATTATCTTTTAAAAGTCCTTTTATGTATTCAAGATTTTCTTCAGCACTTAAGCTTATATTATCTCTTATCTGTTCTTTCAATTAAATTCACTTCCTTAGTTTTCTAAGCTATTTGCCTGACAACAAATAATATTGTTGAGAGTATTGTCATTATAATACCTAACTTTTTAGCTTTATTAGCAACATTATGTTTTCCTTCTCTTGTATACTTATTATAATCAACAAAAATCATAACAAATCCTTCTATGTACATCATAATCAAAAAATACATATCAAATAAATCTAATATTTTTATATACATTAAATATCTTCCCCTAAATAAATTCATTTTAATAAACTTTACCCATTATTTTTTGAACTCTAAAACTTTAAAGAAACTTTATATTTCATTATTATTCTAAAAGATACCAGTATTCAAGTCACAAAAATACAAAGTCTACTTTTAACAATGTAATTAATACAAATGAAGACCTTTTCTAGTAGGTAGTCTTCACTGCATCAGTATAAAATATACACGAGAATTTATAATTGAGAATAGAAAAT
>Ga0114934_10000514_pt1 | contig 24706 bp, 34 predicted proteins | sample 4SBtaG_2_FD_99695 | JGI IMG/M metagenome (GOLD analysis project Ga0114934, IMG submission 99695) | Deep subsurface microbial communities from Kolumbo volcano to uncover new lineages of life (NeLLi) - 4SBTROV10_white metaG | ecosystem: Environmental > Aquatic > Marine > Volcanic ...
AGGGGCCAGTGTAGGAAGTGCCCGCCCGCCCGGGGCCACGCCACGGGGACGCTCGGGAGCACCGGAAGCGCCTCGGCCGTGTCTTCGTCCTGCTCCTCGTCGGCCGCGGACCGAACCCGCTGGACCCCGGGTTCGATGTCCGCGGTCTGCGTTGCCGCATCGTACGAGCGCACCACGCCCGGCAAAGCGACGTGGAGATCGCTCGCGAACGAATCCAGGACGCTACGGAGCGCCTCGGTTGTGCTTCGGTTTCTCAAAGCGGGGCCAGCTCCATTGTAGCATGCCAAGGCTCGCCGCTCGTGGCCCCCTTGTAGACGGTTTGGCGGATTTCATACGAGCCCTCGATCTGGTCGCTCGCGAGCACCACGCGACGCCCAGGCTCTAGCCCGGGCTGTAGCAGGGCCGTCGCCGTGACCTTGCCGTCCTCGTCCCGCGTCGGTGTGCCTACCAGGCCGCTGGACGCGCTCAGTCGAGGCGCCGAGGCTTGGAGCGCTTGCCCGGCCCGTTGAAGCTGTAGCGCGCCATTCTGGACGCTCCAGCGGAGCCCGGCCGCGCGCGCGAGGGCCTGAATGATCCTCCGCGCCGGCCCGTCCGCTACGAACCCATCCGCGAACACGGATGCGCCCGTCCGCATGGAATAGGCGCCCTCGAAGTCCGAGAGATTGCCCTCCCCGATCCCCGCCGCCTCTACCGCGTCACGAAGCGCGCGCGAGACGTTCGAGCCCGGAGCGTAGCTCCGCGAGATCCGCCCGGTGAGTAGCTCACGCCCGGAGTCCGATGCCTGGATCGTGGTGACAAGATCCAATCCCTCGCGCGCCGTGTAGATCCGGCGGGACCCGCCAAGGAAGAGAAGCGGCGGAGGATCCCCGTCCGAGAGGTACCCCGCACGGAGCACCACGCGAGCGCCGACCGATGCGGCCTCCAACGTGGCGCGGGTCGAGGGCCCGAGATTGAACACGCGAATCTCCGCTTTGTTCGGATCTCGGGCCGTGCTCTTTGTGACGTCGAAGGAGAGGTCAAGCGCGCTCATGTCGAGCGTGTCCACGGTGAGCCGGTAGCGTCGATCAAATAGAACGCGCTCCGGCATTCAAACGACCTCGGACAACGGGACGTAGCTCAGGACGTGACGAACCCCGAGCGTGTCAAGCTCCGCCTCGGAGTCCAGCCTCTGGAGGTCTCGAAGGATCAAGAGACCTTGCGGGCACTCCGGCTTGTACCGCGTGCGCTGGAGCAGGTCCGCCCCCAACACGAGCCCCTTTGTCAAGAGCACCGGCGCGCCGCCCGAGGTGTACAGTGAGAAGGTCCAGCGCTGGATCCGACCAATCCAATCCACTTCGAGCCTGTACCCTCGCCCGTCGAGCGTGACGTTGACCGCCTGATGTGCGAGGTCCGGCCGGAGCGGGATCCGTTGCGTTGCGTAAACCGTCATCCGAGAAGCCCGATCGCTTGATTCAGCCAGGAGCTATCATCCTCCTCGTCCGAGTCCGCCTCCTCGTCCTCGGGCTCGCTGCTAGTCTCACTGCGAGACGCGCCCCGAGGCTCCCGAGGCAACGGAGCGTCAACGGTCTGCGTCTCCGCCCGGAACACTTCGCGGAACCGGAGCGAGAACGAGGCCGCGTCCTCGGGCTCCTTGCGGGGTATAGACACGGAAAGGAGCTGGACGCGCTCGTACGTGCGGATCGCCGTGGCCACCGTGAGATCCACGGCCTCGGCCCGCAAGCGGTCAAGGGTACTTGCGACGTCCGCCACGCGATCGAACTCCTCCGAGAACACGATCACGTTGGCCTTGGCGTTCCCAACATCCTTGCGCACTCGGGCGGAGATCGCGCGAGTGCCGAACCCACTGGGCGGCGGTACTCCGATCGGGGTGTTCGTCACGAGCACGTCAAGACGAAGTGCGCGGGGCTTGGCTCGCTTGTGGTCGCTGATCGCCTCCGAGGACTCGACCACATGATCGGTCATCTCGGATTCTGCCTCGTGCTCTTCCGATAGGACCGCGTCGAACTCCAGCAGATGATACGAGGCCGTGATCACGGCCTCGCCGTCCTCCACGGATTCGGCCTCGGTCTCCCATGAGATCTCAAGAGTCATTGACCTAGCGCCTCGATCGCTTCGCGGTTCGAGCCGTCCATAACGCGGCGCACACTCTCCGCTATGTCCTGCGGGTTCGCGCCGGTGATGTTGATCGCCGTGGTTTGCGTAACGGTTTGGTTCGTGGGCCTTCGATCCTCCGTGAGAGCCGCGAAGGCCCCCCGGCTCGTGCCCTCACCACCCACGCGGCGCAGTCGAGCGAGCACGCCCTGCCCGAAGGTCTCGCGCGAGCCCGAGGCGCTACCGCTTGCGCTCGTGGCGGAGCCGTCCCCGCCGTCCTTGGCGTCTGTCGTTGTGACAGGCCCCGACGAATCCCCGCCCGCGGAGATCGTGGGCAGCCCGAGCGTCTCTGCCAGCGAGTTGTAACCCGTGCGAAGCTCCTCGAACAAGCCCGCGATCTGGTCTCGAAGCCCCGCCATGGAGAGCCCGGCGAGCGCCAGCAACGCGTCAACGAACGTTCCGATAACAGAGGTTCCGCCCTGGAACCACACGATCATGTCCTGAACCACGACCACCACGGCCATGAAAGCCAAGGCGACCAGGCCCATGATCACGAGCGTGATCCCCCATATGGGGATCGACGCAATCACGATGAACGCCACGAGGGCGCCGAACGCTACCAGCAGAGACCATAGCGCCACCTCGACAACTAGGATCACCTCCTCGTGGCGCGCGAGCCACGCGGTAAGGTCCGTGAACGCATCGACCGCGGCCTCCACGACCGGGATCAAGATCGTGGCCAGGCGGGACTTGATAGAGAGCGTGGCGAGATCGAGCCGCGCGTATGCGTCCGTGAGATCCGCGCTCTGCTGGATCATCTCGGGAGATGCGCCCCCGCCTAGCTCCTCCAGCTCCGCGCGCATGGCCTCCACGCCCGCGCGCCCCTGCTCGAACATCGGCCCGAGCCGCGCGCCTTGGCGCCCGAGGAGAGCCGTCAACGTCGCGACCCTTTGCGAGTTCGATCCCATTTGTGAGATCGGGTCCGCCATATCCATCATGACGTCCGACATGTCCCGAAGCTGCCCATCCGGGCCGCGGAGCTGAACCCCGAGCCGGCGAAACTCGATCGCGGCCGCGCTTGTCGGCGTGATCACCGCGGTGTTCATATTCGCCCCAAGCCGGCGTAGCGATCCTGTAAACTCGCTAGCTCCGATCCCGCTCAGGCCCGCCGCGTGCTGCCACTCTTGGAGCGCCGTTGTGCCAATCCCGAGTGCGCGCGATGTCTTGTCCAGCTCATCGCCCACGGTGATGATCTCGGACACGAAAGACGCGGCCGCGCTGATCCACCCTTGGATGATCTGGACAATGGCCAACCCATGGAAGGCCGCCCCGAGAGCGCGCGCCGCGCCCATGGCTCCGCCGATCCGCGAGGTAAGCCCCCCGACCTGCTGAGCCCCACGCTGAAGCGCGGTGCCATTGAAGCGCGTGGTAAACTGCGCGAATACTTCTCGGAGGGCCATCAGTGCTTCGGCATGCTCAGGGTGTTAGCGTCCTCGATAATGTCGAGCGCGAGGTTCGCGCGCTCTACATCCGCAAGGGTCCAGTGGGTTTCGATCTCAAAAAGGCTTGCGCTATTGCGATCCGATAGTGCGACCCGCCATAGCTCCCAGTCGAGTACGCCCGGATCATCTAGTCGGTCAAGTCCGATTGCGCGCTCGCGACGGGGCCGCCTCCTTGATCGGCGCTTTTCAGAAAGTCCAAAAAATCGGAGAAGTTGACCTCCAGCGCGAAGGCCAACCACTGAAAAAACAGAAGGAGCCGACCGGTGAAGAGTACCTCGCGCTCCGGTCCGCGTAAGAACGGGAACTTGTCCCCGTCCGTGCTGAACTTCGTCGCCGTGCCGAAAGCCTCCGCGAACCACTCTAGATCCGAATCGTCGACATTGTCCACGAGCGCTCCGAGGATCGCTTGCACGTCCATGTCCTCGGGCTTGACGCCCGCGCCCGATGCGAGGGCCGGGCCCACGGCCTTGGTGAGGCGTACAAACGCCTTGCGCGCCTTGCCATAGCCTAGCGGCGTGACGCAGAACGTCACGCCCTCGATCGTCTTTCGTTGCTCGTGTTTCAAGGTGCCTCCTCAAAGGACGATCACTCGTCCGGATTGCCGCCATGGATGGGGGCGTAGTCTGTCAAGATGAACGTCCACTCCCGAGTGCTCGCCTCGTCCGAAAGCTCGACGTCGGGGTCATCCGAGATAAACGCCTTGGACGCCTGCAATACGGTCGTCCCGGCCCTGTCCTGGACATAGAACACGCCCACGCCTTGACCGTTGACGGCCGCGCGGTCGGCCGCGTAGAGCGCGCTCAGTCGGTCGTTGACCTCGCTCGTCTGCATGAGCGTCACTTTCGCCTCGGCCACCTTCGAGTGACTCCGCGTGCGGGTCGCCTCCCCGTCGACACCCACCTTGACGCTAAAGCCCGGGGTGTCGCTGGAGATGGTAAGAAACGTTCCATCCGCCAGTCCCTCATTGATGAGGATCCCAGCAAAAATGATGTCATGCTTCCGAGGGTCGTAAGTCTTGAGTGCCATAGTTCAGGGTCCTCCTCAGACCGTAACGGTGCCAGCGATGTTGACGGTGTGGATCGCGCCCGCGAGCGTGCCCGCGAAGTCGATATCGCGAAGGATGCGCGCGGCCCTGTCGGCGGTAGCTTGGCTTGCGGCCGTCGGGAGCGTGACGCTCCAGCCCGAAGCGAGCACGCCGCGATCCTCGGCCTCCTGCAACTGCGCCGAGATCTCCGCGCCGATGACCGCGATCCCTGCGTCCGTGTAGGGGATTTTCGGGCTGTTCACCAGGGCCGAGAAGATCCGCTCTTCCATGCGCGCTTCGAGCCACGCGAGACCGCGGACCACGTCGATCCATTCCCCGCCAAACATCTTGCCCGGCCGAGTGATCCCCACGCCGGCCTCCGCCGCATAGTGGTTTGCCTTGTGCGCGCTCGCCTCGATCAACGCGCGTTCGGTCGGGGTCCAAGTGTCGGCCCCCACGCCCGCAAGCTGCTTGAACGCCCACGTGGCGGAGCCGGGGTCCCGCGGGAGCATGTTCGAGAACCACGCGGCTTCTTTGAACGTGCTCCGAGGCTCCGCTGTAAACAGACCCCAGGCCGCATCATTCGCCATCAAGGCCGTGTAGTCGGCGCCCGCGGTGAACTCGCCCGTGACGAACTGCGCCGGCTTCGTGTACTGCGGACCGAACCCACACATCCGATCATTGGTCAAGGCCCATCGGGCGACCTTGTCCATGTTCACCGGGGAGTTGTTCTCGACGCACACCGCGTAGAACTCGGGGTCCACGTTCAGGATCACGTCAAGCTGTGTGTCGTATGCCCATGTCGCGGATGTGTCTCGGACGTCCACGCCCTCGGTTGTGAAATCGTAGTAGAACTGCTGGCCCGCGGTGTCCGCGGTAGCGACCACCACATCACCCGAGGGCGCGCCACACGTGAGCCCCGAGATCGCGCTAAGCGCGGTCTGTAGGTCGGTCATCGTGGTTGTCAGGTTCGTGTTCCAGGTAACGGAGATCGCCGTCACGGTGCCATCCGGAGAGGTCACCGATCCGACAATGTCCGTTGACGTCGCCATGTCGTTACCGTCGATCGACGTAGCCTGACCCGAGGCCGGGGTCGGCAAGCGACCGATCTTGATCGTGGTCGGTCGAGGGTCCTGCGAGAAGAACGCGGCCGCCGCGAGGTTGACCGTGCGCTGATTCGCGTCCGTTGCGGAAAAATCCGCCGCCACGCTGGAGAACGTGGTATAGCTGCGGACCTCGTTCGTGGCCCACGCGTCGTGAAACATGAGCAGGAGAGGCACGCCGAAGCCCGCCCGCGCGGGGTTGACGGTGCCCGCCTGGATTGATACGTTGACGATCTCGGAAAGTGCCATGGGGGTGCTCCTAGTCTAGCACGTTACTCGGTGACGGTGAACGGCCCCACGTTGGGCCCGTTCGTGATCGTGCCCTCGATCTCCGCCGCCTGGACGTAAGGCACGAGGGGGCCCGTCTTCGAGCCGTGCGCGTTGAATCGGACGTCCAGGACGACCACGGAACGAACCTTGCCCTTGCCGTCCGGCGCGTTGATCTGCCTCGGGGGCTCGACACGCGCCACGCCGAGGCCGGCCGTGTCAAGGATCGCCTCGACGTCGCTCTGATGGAGCCCGGCCGCGATGTCCTCGGCCGTTTGGAGCGCAGATGAGATCAAGTCCTGATCTCGCGTCTCGCATCGGATCGACACCACGAGCCTACGCGGCCCGTAGACGCGCTCACGGATGTCGTCCGAGCCCTCGGCCGTATACCGGCGCTCCTCGCGCCCCAGGGGCACGCTGGAGAGCACGGAGAGGCGCACGTGAGAGGCCGCGCGGTAGCGCGCCTCCCGATCGGTCCATCCCACGTCCGCGGTGAGGTCCCCGAGCGCGGTCTGCACAGCCAAGGGTAGCGCCGTCTGGATCGTCGCCCAGTCCATCAGTCGTGGACCTTATGGGTGATGCTCGAACGGAGCTGACCGGTGTTGATCAGCGGAACGGATGAACCCTTGCGCTCGATCGTGCTAGGCGCGTTCGGCTCCAGCCCGTTGTCCGGAAAGTTGGCGATGTTCAACTGCACTTCACCTTGCAACCAAACGCCGATCCGCTTGAGCGCTTGCGCTTGCGTGCGCTTGCCTTGGAGGACTGCCCGCGTCTCCCGCTCGATTCGGTCGAAGATCAGGCCCTCGTTCGAGTCCACCCAACCCCGGAGCCATGATCGCTCGGGCTGCCCGATCCCGAACTCCGCCCACTCCGCCACCTGCGCGACGGTGATCGGGGAGCCCTTGCCCGCCGGCTTCGAGCCCTCGCGCCCGAGCACCCCGACCGTTACGAACGACTTCCCCCGTTGGTTCGTCACGCGGAGCACGCGCGCGGCCCCGTTGTCCGTGACCTTGATCACGTCAGGTGAGCTTTCGCCAACTCGAACCCTTGCCGCGCCTCGCGGAGCCCGAGGCGCTCGCCTTGCTCGATCGTGCTTTCGGAGAAGTTGATATCCGCGCTCCAGTGCGCAAAGAGCGGGACGTGGGGCATGTCCAGATCTCGCGGGTTGCGATTGATCGCCACGGCGCGAAGGAACGCGCCGAACGCGGCGCCGAGCACGCAAGAGAACTGTTCGCCCGTCGCGCGGTCCACGCCGAGGATTCGGAACACGCCCGGAGCTTGGCGCCACGAGCAAAGGAGCTGAGCGTTTACCGTGCCGGCCGACCGGAGGGGCGGAAGGTCGCGGAGTGCCGGACGGCGCCCGAGGCCGCGGACCTGATGGAACCGCTCCGAGGGATCCGACCGATCCCGGTCGTGCTTCCGGAGAGGCATCGGAGCGCACTCGGGGCCCTCCATGAAACGACAAAGGCGCGCGGCGTGGACTCGGTCGTTCATGCTCGGAAGATCTTTCGGGTCACGGAGACGGGGGTGCCGAAGCACTGCAGGGAAGATGCGCCCTCGGCCGCGGCCCAGGTGGCCCCGGGCGTGTCTGCCGCCGCGGACCAGCGGTTCGTAGCGGACACGGGGAGGGCGACGATCGCGCCCGCTTCATAGACCGCGTGCGCGTACTCTTTCATCTGAGCGTCTGTTAACGTGCCTTCGTAGTACACGAGACCCTCCACGCCCTCGCCCTCGCCGCCGGAGCAGAGGTTCATTGTGCCCGTGGAGACGGTCATACCCGTCGCGGCCGCGCTCTGCTGGTCGACGCGGAGGGCGCCGAACCACAGGTCCGCGTGGAGCACCCCGCCGGACTGGTAGCACTGAAGACCGATGCAGACGGCGCGGCCGACCTCGAAACCGTTGGATGCGTAGAAGTCGCTCGGGGATCCGCCGACGCTGTTTCCGGACCCGTCGTATGCCTCATATTGCACGTTCCCGAAGTTCCAGGCGATCGCCCACCCGGTAGACCCGTTGTCGTTCCGCGCGATGTCCTTGAAGCCGGAGGGCTGCGCCGGCCCCTCGTGCTGGTAGAGTACGTGCACTGTGAAGTCGGCCGCGCCATCGCAGACCCCGGAGGCCGCGCCATAGTAGTCTGCCGTGCTCGGGCTCGTGATCAGGATCATGTCGGGAACGCCCGAGCCTCCGCCAGCTCCGATCTCTTGCCACACCGCGGCCCCGGTCGACGCGTCAAGGCAAACATACGCCGTGTCCGCCGTGGTGTCGATCCACACCGACCCGACCGCGTAACCCGAGGTCCCGTCATCGGACACGCCCGGAGCGACCGCGGCCGCGTAGTTGTTTTTGCGGAGGTCGACATCCGCATCGGGAACGTTGATCGTCCGCGTGGTTCCTGTGGTGATCGCGCCCGCCTCGAAGTCGATTTGCTTGGTGGCGTCCGCTGTATCGTTGATCCTGAACGTCGATTCGTCGAACTCCACGACGTTTACCTGAGCGCCCGCGGCGATCCCGTCGAGCTTCGTAACCTGAGCGCCCGTCATGAAGCCCGACGCGCCCGCCGCTATCGCGGCCGCATGTACCGCACCCCCGGCGCCCTCGTGCGAGGTCGCAAGAGAACCGCTGTGCGGGTTCGCGGCCGCGATGTGCGAGTCTTGCGCGGTGCCGTCCGCCGCGACGTCTCGACCGGCGATCGTGCCCGTGGTGGTGACGTTGTTTGATCCGAAGTCGATCACGCCGGTAGCGAGAAGCCCCGCGCGCGTGATCACGCTAGGCAAGGCGCTTCGCGTGACCCCGCCGGAGTCGTCCACGATCGGGATCTGATCTGCGGCTCCGTCGACCGTCGCCAGATTCGGGAGCAGGCTAATAGGGGTCGGCATCTGTCAAAGCTCCGTGATGATCGGATCGCCCGCTTCGGTCGTGATGGCGTCCGCGGTCTCGGTCGTGATGGTATCGCCGGGGACCGTGACGATCCCGCCCCCGCCTCGTGCGCGTTCGAGGGCGCGCCGGACCGTGCGGCCCTGCTGGCCCTTGACGATCCGCATGATCGGAGATCGTCCGATTTTCAGGATGCGACGGACCGACATATCACTCCCCGGCTTGGCGGAACCCGCTCGCCACGATCTTATTCAGGCGCGCGCGCTCGCGGCCGTACATGGTTTCTCCGGGCTTCTCGCCCTTGCGCATGTCCTCGCTCCCAGGGAGCAGGCAAAGGAAGTGCGCCGCAAGCCAGGCTACCCCCTGATCCTCTTTGTCGCCCCAGATCCCCGCCGGGGTGCGCTCCTCGGCCCACGTCAAGCGCCCTTGCACAAGCGCATCCGATGCCCCGTCGAACTCGGGAAAAAGAGCCTTGAACGCGGCCGGAGTCACGCGAGCGCCTTGATCTTGCGCTCCGCGGCCGTGCGCACACTAGATCGTGGGTCGTCCAGGAAGGGGCGGATCTCCGAGGCGCTTTGAGCCTTGGAGATCAAGCGACGAGCCTTGCGCGCGTTGACCTCGGCCCGTTGTGCCTCCAAGGGGTCCACGGGGGGCCCAGGCTCGGGCTCTACGGCCTCGGGCTCGGGCTCCGGCTCCACGGGCGCACCGACAGGCGCAAGCGCCGTGAGAGCCCAAGGGTAGCGGTTCAGGGTCTCGCGCGAGACCATCCCGTCTTGTCCGGGGTGGACGTTGCCAACCATCGCCGCGTGCCTGTTGTGAACCTTGATCATGTGGGTTGCCTCCTACACCTCGAAAGGCGCGCCCCTTGAGAGGGCGCGCCGGTGACTCCGAGGAGTGCGATCAGACGGTCGGATCGTTCGGCATGCCGGAGAGGTACCGGAGGCCGAGGGGCCGGTAAACCACGGTCCCCGCGGTGCGCCCGTGGGCGAGCACGCGAAAAGCATAGTTGCGGACCTGCGGGGGAAGGATCTCGAACTCCTGGGGCACGACAAGTTCCACGACCTCGGGACTCTTGCGGTACAGAAGACCGCGCGAGTTGTTACCGCTCGCGCCGTCGACGGCCTTAAGCAGGTTCCAGGGCTGGACGTCCTCGATCCACGGGTTCGTGCGAAGGAACGCTTCGAGGGCGGTCTCGCTCGTGTCCGTGCTCATGCGCTTGTGTGAGAGGCGCAAAAACAGCGAGGTGGTAAGCAGGAGGTGGTTCGGGGTGTATAGCTCGGCCGAGTCCTCGATCATCTCCTGCACCGCGAGGTTCAGATCGGCGACCATGGTGTCTCCGGTGCTCGTGGCATCGGCCCAGCTCGCGGCCGTCATGGTGGTCCCGCGGATCTGGCCCGCGCTCGTGCCGATCGTCTTGTTCAGAAGACCGTTTGCGATCCCGTCCTGGGGTGCGCCGGTGGCCGCGATGTCGTCAAGGCCGCGCTCCCACACTCGACGCGCGGCAATCGCCTTGCGTGCGGTGAGGGGCTGGCCCGAGAGGGCCGCGCGCCGCATGTCCTGGATCGTGTAATCGAAGCTGTCCCCGAGCGCGACCACGGAATGGGTGGTCTTGCTGCTGGACGTCTCGACGCTCGGCGGGTCGTCCGCGTAGTTGCGAATGACCTTCGCCTTGCCCGCAATGTCCGTCTCTCGGTATGAGAAGGTCTCGGCGCCGGAGTCGATCTCGGACATGATCGGAAGGAACTTGCGCGCCTTCAACTCGGGGTATTCGGCCTCGTAAACCCTGGAACGCATCTGTTCCAGTTCGAGGGCCAGCATGTTGGTCTCGTCCGCGTCGAGACGGGTATCGCCCGACCCCGCCGCGACGTGGTTCAGATGGTCGACGATCATCTCGGCCTGGGCCAGTGATCGCTTGTGTGCTCGCTTCATAGTGGTGTGGTTTCCTTTTCTGCGGCCGACGCGATCAGGCGTAGGTGCGAAGCTCCAGGACGATCATCCCGGCGGGGTAGGTGGCGGAAGCGCCCGCGGTCAGCTCGAAGGTGAGGACATCGCCCGCGAGCAAGTCCTCCACGCCTCCGCCGACCATCTCGAAGTCCCCGGCCTCGAAGGCAGCCAGGACACCGTCGTCGTTCCAGTCCTGCGATTCGGCCGCGACGTTCGAGCCGTCCGCGACAGCAACCTGTGTTGCGGGGAGCGCGTTCGTGCGCTTGTTGATCTGGAGGTTCATCGCCGTGGCGCCCGTGCCCGCGGTGATCGCCGCGGCCGGAATGTACTTTGCGCCGATCAGCTTGCAGTCCTCGGGGACCGCGCCGATCACGTTCTCGGCGATGTCCGTGCCCGCGACGCCCGAGGCCGCGAACTCCGCGGAGAGCATGAACCGGGATCCGGCGGAGCCCTTCATGCGGACAGAAGCGATCGCAAGGCCAGCGGCCCCGATCGTCTCTTCCCAGCGACAGCCCGGGAGGCGAGCCGTACCGGTGGGGGCGTTCTCTTCCGCGCCAAGGCCCACGAGGGCGCCCGAGGACTTGACAACGGCCACGTCCTCGCCGGCCGTCACGACCTCGGATGCGTCAAGGTAGATGTGCCCCTCTTGTAGAACGGCAACGGGATCGTCGTCAACGATCGGGGTGTCGGCCTGGGGCCGCGAGGTTTCCAGAATCACGAAGCCGAAAAAGCTTTCGGCGGTGATGTCGGAGGCCGCAACGACGGGAGCCGCGTCCTTCTCGGGAACGGTGCCGCGGATGACGGGATCGCCCGCCTCCAGGGCGCCGCTGGAGAAATCGGCCGAGGCCGATCGAGCGTATCGGGGGGCGCCCGATTCGGCGATCTGGCCCTTGTAGCCGACCGGGATATCTTCGGGGATGCTGAGCTGGGGCATTTGTGTGGTTTCCTATTCTTTCGAGGGGTTCAGGACTTGTCCACGGCCCCGGGGGTTCGTGCGCTCGCGCTTCGCTGCGCTCGCTTGACCATGTTTCGGCGAGCACGCTCGTCGGGCGCGAGCCCGTCGTCCGCGTCCTCGCGCTCACCTTCTCCGCGCCGCGCGTGGTGCGCGTCCTCGCGGACACTCGCGGCGCTGGACTTGCCGGAGAGGCTCGCGATCGCGACGTCGAAGGCGGCCTCGATGTACGCCTCGGCCTTGCCTTCGAGATCCATCGAAGGATGGAGCTTGCCGATCACGGCGCGCCGTGCCTCGTCGTCGCTCATGTCCTCGCGGATGTCCACGCCCGCACGCTTGCCGATGGCGAGAAGCGCGATCCGAGCCTGGACGGCCTCCGCGATCTTGCCGGGCATGGCGTCGAGCCGCGCGTTTGCCTCCTGAAGCTGAGCGGTGAGGGTCGCTTTCGCGCCCTCCAGCCCGGGGAGCGCGTCAAGGCGGAGCTGCGTCTCACGCTCCGAGTCCGCTCGCGCGGTGAGTGCGGCACGATGGGCGGCGGAGCCGACCTCATGCTCGATGCCTGAAATGATTTCGATCTTCATTGTGTCTTGTAGCCCGTCAATCTGATTGTCTTGGGCGTCCAACCGGAGCGCCACTTCGCGGCCGGCTCGCCCACGCGGGACGAGTGCGACGTGATTATATTTGATGTCCCGCTGGATCGCGTCGTACCGCTCGCCCTCGAACGTGCCCGGGGTGCGCTCAAGCCGACACTGGTAGCCGCAAGAGATTTCGCGGCGCTCGCCCGAGTCGATCAGGCCGATCGTGTGCTTATCCTGGACCACGAGATCGGCAACGACCTTGTCCCCGTCCATGCGCGCCACGCCGGAGAGCGAGCCCACGGCCGCGCGCCTCCAGTTCGACGCGTTGATCAACCCGTGGTGTAGGTTCGTGACCGGCGCATCGGTGAGGGTTGCGAGCGAGTCCGCGCGCTCCACCTCCGAGATCGGCCGGTACTCCACGCGAGCGGACCCGTCCGGGTTCTGATACCGAAAAAGGCCCGCACGGGTCAGGACCGCGGGAACGCGGATCCCGCCCTGGGGCGTCCGCTTGACGTTGCCAAGCGATCCTGTATCATAGCGGGTTACCACTGAGGGAAGCTTAGCACGTCCGCGCGGGCGTGATTTTCAGTCCAGCACCGGCACGGCTAGGCACCTACAGCTGTAGTCGCGTCCGGGGTGATTCCTTGCGCCGTCCTCGGACGTGATCGGGGGATCGCTCCACTTCTGAGTGAACCCGTCGAGCGCGGCGTGAATCTCGCGGACCCGTTCGTCGCGCGAGGCGCTCCACACGTACTCCGTGATCCCCGCGTCAAGGTGTCGTTCCCTGGTGAGGTCCGAGTTTGCTTTGAGCGTTTGATCGCGAGCGATCAGGCGCGCGCGCGAGTCCGACACGGAATAGCGCTCCTCGATCTGTTTGGCGAGCGTCTCCACGCGCGTGCCGTTGATCACGGACTCGGTCACCACGCGGAACACGTCCGAGAGTTGGCGATCGGCGATGCTCTGGATTAGAGCTACGTTCTCGGTGCGCGCTTGCGCCAAGACCGATTGCACCCCGGCGGACTCGCGCGTGATGTCGATCCGCAACACGCGTTCCATCTCGCCCGTGTTCCATTCGCGGATCTCGCGGCCCCATCGGTCGACGATCGCGGAGACGCGTCGGCCTCGAACGATGCGCCCCACGCGGATCCGTAGGTTGCCGAAGTCCGCGCCGAACGTCGCCGTCGAGATCTCCGCGTCCTCGCGCGCGGCCTGCTTTCGAGCATAGGCCAGGTGGGGGCGAATCACCTTGGAGATCTCGCGGGAGACCTCGCGCGAGATGCGAACGAGCGCCCGCGTGTATCGGCGCTCTACGCCCCGAGGACCGCGCGGGCGTGGCGTGCCCCTACGCCGGGCCATTATTCCTCCTCGGTCTCGTCCTGGGGCGGCTCAAGCCCGGGAACCGGCAAGATCGGCTCAGGCTCGGGCTCCGCTAGTGCCTCCTCGCGCGCCTTGAAGTCGATCACGTCCGCATACAACGGATCATCCTGGAGCTTGGCGAGCGTGACCTCCTCGGGCTCCAAGACCCCGGAGTCGATCCGGATCTTGTCGGTCTCGGCCTCCTTTTTGTCAAGGTCCGCCTGCTCCGCCGGGCTTGGCTGCCATAAGCTCGGCCAATCGACATCCAGATCGTCGCCCACTGCGATCCCCGCGTCCGCCGCGACCACGCGCGCGAGCCGAAGGAGCCCGTCCTCGATCCCCTCGTCCCGCTCGGCCTGGACAGAATCGTACCAGTGCCGCGTATCGCTCTCACCCGTGGCGTTCATCCCGCCCGGGCTCATGCCCATGAGCTTGGTCAAGGGCATTCCCGCGGCGCTCGCGAGCCGCTGAAACACCATGGAGAGCACGGGCTCCACGCCCCCGATGTTCGCGGCCCCCTGATGGGTGAAGGACTCGGCCTCCGCGTCGATCACGACCGCGCGCGCCACGGAGCGCGCCATATCAACGACCTCCATTCGAGCGAGCATGGTGTCCTTCTCGCCCTCCGCGATCATGTCGATCAGGCCGTCAATCGCAAAAACCGCTTGACTCATGTCCTGGATCATGAGCATGACGGATCGCCAGCTCTGGTCCGTGTCCCGGAGCACGCTTGACGGGCGCTGTAGCACGGAAAGATCGAAGCCCTCGTTTCGCGTCTTGATCCGCTCCGAGGTGAGGGCGCCCCCGAACTGGATCAGACGGGACGCGTGGATCAACTGGGATTCGCCGCGCATGGTCTGGAGCCGGAAGGTTCGAGGCTCGCCGTAGGTCTCGGACTCGGGATCCTCGTCATGATCGGCGATCGACAGACTCTGACGATCGAGGACCATTAGATACCGAAGCGAGTCCGGCCCCATGGTGTCGAGGTCCAGCGGCTCGTCCATGGGCCCGTCCGAGCCGATCAGAATCGCACCCATGCCGTACAGGCGGCCCCACTTGCGCGCCTCCTTGAGAAGCGCGCCGGCCTTCTGAGCGCGTAGCGCATCGTCAAGCCCCTCGACCCCGGGGAACGAGAACCCGCCGCGGAGCGCATCGTCCACGACCGCGTCCACGATCCGCGCCGCGAGGTCGTTCCCGTGATAGAGAGCCTCCAGCTCCACGGGCTGTACGACGCAAAGCGCCGCAACGGCGCTCCGTGTCGACTTGTCCCGCGAGCCGCCCAGGCCCGTGATCGCGTTTATCCACGAGTCCGCGCGCACTTGGCGCGCCATGTCCTCGCGGAACGAGGAGGCCCCCGCGAAGGCCTCCTTGAGCCGGTCTTTGAATGCCACGCGTAAGCATAGCACGGGGGCGGGGTCAACCGTTCCGGAGCATTTTCTTGACCGCGTCCCGATATCGTCGATGCTTTGGCTTGTGGAGGATCAGGAGCGCCATCGTGGATGCGTCGATCTCATCGTCATGCTTGATCATCGGGAACCGGCCCATAGCGGTCAAGTAGGGTTGCACCCATGGCACTTGATCGGGGTCGGGGACGAAGACGTTCCCGGCCTCCGCGAGGGGCGCCACGGCCTCGGCCCTGGACGTCTTCGAGGCCGTCCCAGGGTTCCATGCGATCAGGCCCGGGATCGTGTCCCCGAGGATCTGCATGACGGCGGAGCCGTTCGCCTTGTCCTCGACGTAGACGCCCGTGGACCTCGGCCGCCGGTCTTTCATCTCCGCGATCAGCTCCATGGTCTTGAGAATGTTCGCGCGCACGAGGATCTGATCGATCAAGTAGTAGCTCGGATTTTTCACGCCCCAAGCCTGAACGCACACATAGTCGGACGTCTTCGTGTCCTTGAACGCACAGTCTACGGTGATGATCTCGCGGAGCCCCCTCGGGAGCTTAGTCCAGATATTGAACCAAGCAGGGCGGAAGATGTTACCCTCCGCCGGGGTCGGATTCTGATTCATTTGCGCCGCGAATGTGCGCGCACCCATGGCTACGCGATCGGCCTCGACCACATCACGAGGGAACCTCGCAGGGTTCAATAGCTCCCCGGGCACCGTTCGAGGGTCCTCCCAGTGGAGTACGCCCGGGATATCGATCACGCACTTGCGCGCGGGGTCGAACTCCATCGGGAGGCATAGATGCACGTAGTCTCCCTTTTTGAGGCACTGTGCGGACGCGTCCTCGTGGTGGAGCCGCTGCATGATCCCCACGTGCACAGTGTTCGCGGGGTCCGCGCGCCTGGTGTGCATGGTCTTGAACCAGAAATCATTCGCCTTGTAGATCGCCTGGGGATCGACTACGGCCCGGCCCTCCGAGTCCTGAGCCTTGACTAGATCGTCGAAGACAAGATCCGTCCCGTGTCTACCGGTGACCTCACCGCCCACGCTCGTGGAGAAGCGCCAGCCCTTCGCCGTGGTGTGGAACTCGCGGACGCGCTTTGCGCTTGACTTTCCGATCGAGGCATCGGGCCAGCGCGCCTGGAACCAATCCGATTGGACTAGGTTTCGGTGCAGCTCCGCATTTTTGTTTGACAACCCCTGGGCGTACGTGGCGGAGATCATGCGCCGCGTCGGGTCGTGGATCCATTGCCACGCGGGCCAGAACGTGGACACGAGGAGGGACTTCGACATCCCCGGCGGGACGTTGATCAAGACCTTGCGGATCTGCCCGAACGTGACGGCCTCCAGGAGCAGGCAGATCGCGGACATGTGCCAGGCCCACACGAGCGGGTTGGGCTCCACCTGCGACCACGCAAGGCGGACGAACTGGGCGAAGCTCCGCCGCCCGAGTTCGGCCTCCAGCGAGATACGGAGATCGTTCATCCGTGGTGCGCAATCCTCGCGCGAGCCACGGCCGCGTGGCGCGCGTCAAGTTCGCACCCCAGAAAGGCCCGGCCCTCGGCCGCACATGCGGCCCCGGTCGTCCCCGAGCCCGTGAACGGGTCCATGATCAAGCCCGAGCCGTCGCCCCCCACAAGGCGCACTAGCCAGCGCATGAGCGCAAGGGGCTTGACAGTGGGGTGCGCGTTCTTTCGCTTCGAGCCTCGGCCTGCTCCGGCCCTCGGGGACTTGCGCCCGTCCGAGCCCTCCGCGCGCGTGGGGTCCACGTGCGCGACCTCGAACGCGTCAAGCCCGGCCTCGCGCTCGGAGCGGCTCGCCTTGGCGCAGTAGAAATAGCGCCGCCAATCCTCGGGTCCTTCGTCAAGGATCAAGTTAGCGGGCCAGCGGCCAACGTTGGGATCGTGCCCGGATTCTGCCCCCGTCTCTTTCGCTGCCCCATAGGACGTGCGATCCGTGGACCGAGACACGCTAGCGGGCACGTCCTTTGACGTCCCGATCCGCGTCGCGTCAATGTTCAGTGCGCCGGTTCCGTGTGCTAGCACGCACTTCGCAACGGTCGTTCCGAGGGGCTTGCGCGCGAGTAGGATCGGCTCCCAGGCCGGCTTCAGCGCGGTTCCGAATCCTTCCCAGGCCGGGAGCGCCTTCCCAACGTTCAGGGACTTGGGGAACCCCGAGCCGTAAAGCCACATGAGGCAATCCCGGATCTCGAAACCTTGATCCTCGATGTCTACCGCGAGCCGGTGATATACTCGCGGCGCGCCAAAGGCTACCATGTGCCCGCCGGGCTTGAGCACGCGGAGACACTCGCGCCAGATCGCGGGGTCCGGCAGGACCTTGTCCCAGCCCCGCCCCATGAAACTGAGCCCGTAAGGGGGATCGGTCACGATGGCGGAAACGGAGTTGTCGGGCATTCGCCCGAGGACGTGGAGGCAGTTCTCGTTCAGTACGATCTGTGCGGTCATCCCCCGACCCTACTCCTCTTCGTCAAAGGACGCAAGCCATTCCAGGAAAGAATCCGAGGGCATGATCGTGACGTCCGAATCCTCGGGGTCCCATCGTGCACTGAACGGGACCGGGGAGACCGGCCACGCGCGGCCGTGCGTGGTTCCCTGGTAGTAGAGCAGGGCCATGTGATGCGCGATCTCACGCATGGTGCCAGGCCCGGCGTTCACTCCGCGGAACTTGCGGCCGCACTCGAAGATCCAGCGCTGGATCTGCTCAAAGGTCTCCTCAGGGTCGATCATCGCCAATAGCTTTCATGTGCCAGCTCGGCAAGCTCGGAGAGCTTGTCCCCGAGCATGCCGACACCCACGCAAGCGACGATCGCCACGAGGGCCGGAGAAGCGAGCGCAAGGAGCGCCCACCAAATCACGAGGCGCGCCGTGATCGCGTCCTCTGGGGGCGGGGTAGTACGGGCGGCGGTTCGGTAGGGTCCGGTCATCCGATCACCATAGCAGCGGACACGGTCTCGCGCGAGACTTCTCCGTGATCTTTGTGGTAGACGATCCGGGTAAGGTCTCGCCCGGAGATATAGCCCGCGGCCTCGTGCCAGGCATCGCGCGGAGCGAGCGTGCGAAAGGACTCCACGAGCACACCGTCGATCTCGGCCTTGCGCGTGTGGTGGACGTGCCCTACAAGCCAATACCGATGCAGCGTACGGCCCCACGCCTCGCGCTGATCGTGTGCCATCTTGGAGGGCAGTTTGGTGGTCTTGCACGCCTGTCCGTGGGTGAACCCGAACAAGTTTTGCCCCCATTCAAACCACTGGAACGCGGCGCCCGAGACGTCCACGCGCACGCGCGTCTCATCGCGGAAATGCGCATCGATCAGGAGCGTCAAAAAGATCGAGGACAGATCATCGTGGTTCCCGATCATGCACTTGACGTTTACGATCTCGTGGTGTTCGAGCGCCTCCGCGATCAACGCCAGGAAGAGATCCCGCCCGACCTTCAGGATCTCGAACCAGTCCCCGTCGACGTCGAGCGGGTTCCCGCTCCGGCGGGTCTTGTTTGACGGATCGTCGGAATGGTAGTAGTCTCCCAGGTTGACGATCAGGCACTCGTGCGTGCGTGTTCCGCGGCGCACGAGATCCGCCACGGCCTCCCCGAGTAGCTCCGCGCCGTCCATGAGCCCCGAGCCGTCGAGCCCGCGGAGCCCGATGTGCGGGTCACCGATCGGGTAGACGGTCAAGAGATCTTGTCGATCCGTAACGGGCGCGGGCGTGGGCGCGGCCCTCGGGATCGAGCCGTCGAAGTCCTCGATCACGCGCTGGATCAAATCGTCCGGGCCCGCGCCCTTTTGCCAGATCTCCCACGTGTTCAGGACCGCGCCGTCCCCGCGCGTGAGCCGCGAGATCCGGCGAAGCTCGAACCCCTCGGGGGGCTCCTCGGCCGGGGTCGCGAGCGGGCGCGCCTGGACACTCTGGCCCCGGGGGCCGGTCGTGATGCGCGCGGCCTCGTACCCCTCGGGGACGGTCGGGAACGGCCCCGTAGCGTGCCCCTCGATCCCTCGCCCCCTTGGGTACATCTTGCGCTCCGGAGGCAGCTCGGCGCCTTCCTCGCGCGCTTGGCGGATAAGCCGGCGGCGCACGTCCGAGACATCGATCCCGAAGTGCGCCGCCGTGGTCTCGAACGCTTGCCGTAGGTATGGGTTCACGTCAGTAGCCTAGCACGTCGATCCCGATCCCGTCGAGCGCGATCCGCTCGGTCGTTTCGTGCGACCTGTCGAGCCTCGGCCCGATCCTCGCGCCGGAGCATCCGCCGCGTTCGAGCCGTTGCCGCGCGCCTCGCCTTGCGGTTCAAGCGTAGCGCGATCCCCGGCCCGCGCAAGGTGAGAACGGCCCGGCCCTTGAACCGTTCGGCCATGCTCGCGATCAGCGCGTCCACCTCCTCGGGTAGAGTGCATGTTTGGTGCGCGATCACCCGGATCTCGTCGGGCCCCTCCAGGATCCCGCGGTAGAACTCGATCGACCCTCGGATCTGTTCGGCCTCCACAGCCAGAGAAAACTTGCCCTCCTCCAGGCCGGCACTTAGCCGATCCCAAGTAGCGGTGAGCGCTCGAATCTGATCCCGTGCGTCCGCGTGCGTTTTCGTCCACGCGACCACCACGAACGGGGCCGCCTGCTCCTCGGGGATCTCTTCCAGCTCGGGGAGATCCTTCGTGAACATCGCACGGAGCATCGCATACATGCGATGGAGCCACGCCAGCGCGCCGCCCTCGTCCACCTTCTCACTCGCGCCCTTTTTCAGGGCTCTCATCTTGTCCATGACTTCTCCTCAATAGGTTGCGCCCGGACTGCGAAGGGGCGCAGTCCGGGCCGTGGTTCTTTAGATGTGCTGGTGTCCTTGCTATTGCCCGGGAACACCCCGGGGCTTCTTACTAGCACGCCCAACATGGGCGCGCAAGATCTAAACCGCTCCTGATCCGGAGCAGGGTGAATCGCCGCACACGGGGCAAGGGGTCGGGATTAGCCCGGCGTCCGCGAGCATCGCACGCGTGACCCTCACAAGCCGGGGTCCTGTCATCCCGTCCGCCCAGTTCCGGCGCTTGGCTTCGAGCCGCGAGATACCCTCCCGCTCGGCCCTCTCCTGGTGGACGTCGCTCACAGCCAAGCCCGCAAGGCTCGAAGCCGGAGCCCGCGCGGGAGCTTGCCCGCGTAGGCTAGCGTGCGCAAGGCGCGCAATAGTCCGAAGTACATCGGATCCTCCATTGATCTGTGAAGTGCACACGCCTTGCGTGTCCACAAGTGAGCCGCGCTACGCGCGTACCGTCGACGTCGGGCCGGTCCCAGAATAGAACAGACCGGAGCGGCCCCTTGAAGCGCTGCGCCCGGAGGCGCGCGCGCCACACCGCGGGCCCCCGAGGGGCGAGCGCGCTAGGCCGGGACACGAGGGCCTCCAGTGTACCACAGGGACGTGAACTCGCCGATCGCGATCTCGACGTGCCCGAACGCGCGCGCGGTGTCGACGTGTACCACGGCGAAGATCCCGTGCGGGCGTTCAATGAAGTAGTCAAGGCGCCCCATGCCCTCGCCGGCAACGGGGACCCGTGTGCCTGCTTTGTAGGTCTCCGCGAGGCGCTTGATCTCGTTCGTGTTCGTCATGTTCTTACCTTAGTCCGGGTCCGAGGGTTCGTCAAGGGCTGAATCGGCTCATTTGCGACGCGCGCTCGGTGCCCCTGGTCTCGGGCGCATCGGGCCACAGAAGCGGCCCCGGCCTTGGTCTCGCATACCGCGAGCATGCGGAACGGGAGCCCGTTCCGCGAGACGTAGACATACCAGTTCATGCGCCGATGCTCGCGCGCCAGGAGCGACGGACCTCGATCTCCTCGTCGCTGAGGCTCGCGTGCCAGGCGCGACGGGCCTTGATCTCCTCGCTGATGTAGTGGGCCCGGGCCGCGCGAAAGGCGGGGAGGGCGCGGGTTTCGGCGGGGAGAGCGTCAAAGGCCGCGACGCAACGGTTGGCCGCGAGGAGTGCCAGGCGAAAAGCGGAGAGGGCGGGGTTCGTGTTCGTGTTCGTCATGTTCTTACCGTAGCTCGGGGTTCGGGGCTCGTCAAGAGTTATTTTCGATCAATCGTTCCAGCCGCGGAACCGGCGCACGCGGGGCGCGCCCGCGGGATCGGCCTTGGCCGCGCGGCGGTCCGCGCGCGCGGCCGCGCGCTTGGCGTAGCGACGGCTCCCGGCCGTCGAGTAGCGGCCGATCTGTTCGGCCGTCGGGGTTCGGTTCGTGCGCTTGTTCGTGTTCGTCATGTCCGTACACTAACCCGGCCCGAGCCCCTGTCAAGGGCTCGGGCGGACTTTTTTCAGCGTGCGCGCCAGAGTGACAGGAACGCCCGAAGCGGGATTCGGACGGTCTCCCCGTCCACGGTCACGAGGGCGTGACTACCCGAGGGGGTGAACCCGTCGAGCCGGCCGCGCGTGCCGGTTGCGGGCACGGGGATCGTGGTCCCCGCCCGGTAAGTGTTGCTCAGTCGCGCGCCCTTGTTCGTGTTCGTCATCATGTCCCCACAGTAGCCCGGGTTCGGCGCCCGGTTCCAATCTTTTTCGGGTCCCAGACCGAAAAAGATTGGAACCGGGCGGGACCGCATCCGCGGAGGCGCGGAACGAGCGAGTCCCGGAACACGAGCCGGCCCTTGCCCCCGTCGTGGCGTGTCCAGGTTGCCGTGAGAACGCCCGAGGCCGCGTCCAGGCTCAAACGGTGCTCCCGCACCTTGCGGGGCGTTAGGAGGGCGCCTAGCTTCGAGAGCCGCACGCGTTCGATCCCACGGAGGGGGGAATCGGCAGAGGGCTCGAACACGAGCCACGTGGCGCGGCCGCGCGTGTTCGAGCGGAGTTGAGCGAGCGTGATCGGTTCGTGCATACCCCGAAAGGCCCGCCCCTTGCGAGGGCGGGCCGGGGAGGGGAGCGCCCTAGGGCGCTCAGCCCCAGGTCACGAACTCGGCGCCCGCTTCCGAGGCCACGTCCAGGAACGCACCGAGGCGCGCCACGCGGGCCGCGGTACCGTCCGCGGTAGGCTCTCCGTGCCATCCGTGCTCCGCGAGGGGCGCGCGGCCGTCCCCGAGGCCAAGGCGCGCGTTCTCGCGCCGTACAGGGGCGACGAGGAGCCGGAGAAGCGCGAGATCGGCGCGGCCGGGCCCGAGGTCCAGCCCGATCACGCGGGCCACGAGGGCGGCCCCCACGTTGTGAAAGTTGACGTCCAGGTTCGTGGCGTAAGTCACGATCCCCGAGCCCGAGCACGTAGAGCAGCCCTCGAACGCGTCCGAGCAGAGGGCCGCGAGAAGGTCCGCGGAATAGACCGCGGTCCGTGCGTCAAGATCCATGGCGACCATGAAAGCGTCTCCCATTTGGGTACAGAGACAAGGCTCCACACACGAACCGGTCGAAACCGGGCCCGCACTCGTGCGGGCCGTAAAAGTGAGGCTCACGCGGCCTCCTCGGCGCGGCACTCGCGCTCATAGCGGAGCGTGTCCGCAAGGTTCATCTCTCGCACGCTCGCGAGCGTGATCGAGGGGTCGAAGTGATCGGGGATGTAGCACGCGCAGTCAATACGCGTGATCCAGAAGTAACGCTCCATGTCACGCGACCACGCGCGCCCGTCGACCTTGAGCGCGTAGGTCGCTTTGCGGACGGTGCGGGATGCCTCACAGGCTCCCGCCATGACGGCCCGACGGTCGCCCGTCGAGTAGCCGATCAGGACGTTGACCGTGAAGTCGTAGAACTCCGCGAGGTCCGCGGCCGAGGCCGAGAGGAAGACGGCCGAAAGGGCCGAGGTGAGGTCCGCCGCGGCGGAGTCACGAAGGGTGCGGGCGATGTTCGAGATGATGGTCATTTTCTTGTTCGCTTTCGTTGTGCGCCGCTTCGTTGCGACAAAGAGAAGATAGCTCAGCCACGGAAAAGCGCAAGGGCGAAATGCGCCCGGTAAGTGTTGCTCAGTCGCGCGCCCACGTGATGCCGTCGGCCGAGCGCGACACTTCGGTTTGCGAGTACGCGATCCACAGCGGATTCAGCGGGTCGCGATTGTGCCGAATCCCGAACGCCGCGGCGGCCGCGAGACCGCTCGCGCGAAGCGTCCACGTGATGCCGTCGGGCGACGTGTAGATCACGCCGAGATCCGTCATCGCGGCGAAGAGCCCGCCGCCGCCGTCGGCGTTGCGGTCGTGATCGATCGACCGGAAGTTGAGCCCGGGCGCGCCGGGGATCGTCTGGAGCGGCCACGTACCGTCGCCCATGACGGCGCTACGTCGCACGCCGTCGGCTTCGCCCGTGAGCGCGACGCGCACGCCGTTACCGTCGGCGGCGAGCCCGTGCGTATTGTTCGGCAAGCCGCCGCCCGGGTTCGGCCCGACTTCGTCATCCCACACGAGCCCGTGCGTTCCGATCCCGCCCGCGAAGTCTTGCGAGACGCCGCCTTGCCCGTTGCCCGAGAAGAGCGAGAAGGTGAACGTCGACTCGTCGTAACAGTACGCGCCCGAGCCCGAGAGCATCGTGCCCGTCGCGGTGAGCCCCGTACCTTCGGGGATCTGAAAGTTCGACAAGTGCAACGAGCGGTTCGCGCGCGTGCGGTTCGCGAGACCTTGCAGCGCGTTCGGCACGATGCTCGCCGCGTTCAACGGGTCGCCGTCGGCGGGCACCGTGATCGGGTCGGTAAAGGTCGCAACGTCTACAAGATCGGTCGGCATGTTCGCCCCTTCCTTAGCACGTGATCGAGACGGTCAGACCGCCGCCCCACGTCTTGCCTACTTCGCCCCATTCGAGGCTTTCAGGAATGCCCCACGCGTAGCCGTCGAGCGGCACGAGCACGAGGTAAATCCGGTCGATGTGCGCCGCGCTCCATTCGCGCGGCACCGCGCACAAAATGTCGATCTCTTCGGAGGTCAGCGCGTAGATCGAGACGGTCGCGAGAATCGGTTCGCCCGCCTCGGTCAACAGTGGGTCGCCCGACTCGCGGTCGGCGAACTCGCGTCGACCGTAGCCCTTCGCGTCGTCGTCGGGCGAGTAGTCGCCCGAGAGCGTCGGCACGTTGCGGTCGAAGAGCACGCGCGCGCACACGAGTGCGGCGGCGCGCACGATGCGCGGCGCGTGTGTCTTGCTGATTCGGATCTTGAACATGGTCGGGTGCCCCTTTCGTGGGTCGCAGGTTACACCGCGAAAGCCCCGCCGACCTCGCGGGTCGACGGGGCGGCGCGGGGCGCGCGGCGTTCAGCGGTTGCGCGCGTGGTAGCGCTCGCACGCGGCGATCACTTCGTCGACCGTGACGTTCGCCGACTCGGCAACGCGGTCGAGGTTTCCGCCCCACCGGCCGACCGGCTTGCCGCCGCGGGTCACGCGCCATTCGATGCCGCCGACGCGGTACGAGATCGAGTTGCCCGCGAACGCACGCTCGCGCCGCTCGACTTCGATGCCCGCCGTGATCAACGCACGCGCCTTCTCGACCGTCGAGAAGTACGCCGCCTCGCCGCGCTCGCCGCGAGCGAAGTTCGCGTGCACGTACGACGTCACGGCGCGCGACTCGGCAGTCGCGGCGCGACGGTACGCGCCCGGCACGTACGGGTTCGCGTTCGCCGCGGCGATCGTCGCCGCGCACAACGGGGCGAGGTCGGCGAGCGTCGGCACGAGCGCGACTTCGTC
>Ga0114934_10000516_pt1 | contig 24692 bp, 28 predicted proteins | sample 4SBtaG_2_FD_99695 | JGI IMG/M metagenome (GOLD analysis project Ga0114934, IMG submission 99695) | Deep subsurface microbial communities from Kolumbo volcano to uncover new lineages of life (NeLLi) - 4SBTROV10_white metaG | ecosystem: Environmental > Aquatic > Marine > Volcanic ...
CGATACGTACAGGCCATGGACCTGAAAACATCACCCGTTTGCGCCGATTTGCAATCGGCCTGATAAAATCGATTAGTAAAGAGAGCGTGGCTTTAACGATTAACAAACTTGCTCGTAATATGCCCCGCGTATTTGATTATCTGAGAATGACTAAAAATTCTCAACCACCACGAATGAAATCCTCGTGTCAAGAAGTTTAGAACCGTTTCGCCGTGAGAGCCGCAGCGTTGTGCTTGCATAAACCACAAGCATGCGTTAGATTCGATCCATTCGAAATTAAGTTCAGATCGTGGTGTGTTAACTAACAGATTTATCTTATTGTTTAGTAACTTAATTACTCAAACGAAAATATATTTATAGGGTATGTCTACCGCTATAGGTAGACTATCATTATGATAATAAAGAATTGTATAACTATTTATTTAAAAGGGAGATTACTCCGTGAATAAGGCAACGTATCTGCTTTTTGGTATATTCATGTTGGTTGTTGGGGGAAGCCCGGCACTGGCGGATTACACCTTGAATATGCCGGTGGGTGTTACCAAGATAAGCCGCGAAGTATATGACCTCCACATGTTTGTTATCTGGATTTGCCTGGGCATAGGTTTGGCGGTGTTTGGGGTAATGTTCTATTCATTTTTTTACCATCGAAAATCCAGAGGTGCTGTGGCGGCAAATTTCCATGAAAATGCGCAAGTAGAGGTTCTTTGGACGCTTATCCCGTTTGTAATATTGATCGCGATGGCCATTCCCGCTACCAAAACCATGATGAACCTGGATGATACTCGCAACGCAGATATAACAATAAAAGTGACGGGTTATCAATGGAAATGGCGCTATGATTATATCGGAGAAGATATAGGTTTTATGAGTAATCTGGATGCCCTAAGTAATCAGGCGCGTCAATTGGATTCGGGGATTGATCCTGCGAGTGTTGAGCATTATCTGCTTAATGTCGATAATCCCTTAGTTCTACCCGTAAATAAAAAAATTCGTTTCCTGTTTACAGCAGCAGATGTATTACATGCCTGGTGGGTACCGGCTCTGGGATGGAAAAAAGATACAGTACCTGGGTTTATTAACGAATCCTGGACATTGATTAATGAACCGGGTACTTATCGTGGTCAATGCGCAGAACTGTGTGGCAAAGACCACGGCTTTATGCCCATTGTGGTCATTGCAAAAACAGAAGAAGATTACGCCAAATGGCTTGCGGATAAAAAAAACGCTTCGAAAGTAATGGCTGAATCAGCAGAGAAAACCTGGAACAGTAAGGAATTGATGGCGAAAGGTGAAGAAGTCTACAACGCCAATTGTTCCAGTTGCCATCAGGTTAACGGAGAAGGCATACCCGGTACCTTTCCCGCGATTACAGGTAGTGCGGTTGCAACGGGTGATATCAACCAGCATATTGACCTTGTCTTGAATGGCAAAGGTGCAATGATGCCTGCCTTTGCGGGTATGTTGGAGCCTGTGGAATTGGCTGCAGTCATCACCTATCAGCGGAATGCCCTTGGCAATGATCTTGGCGATTCTGTGCAGCCTTCGGCAATCAAACCGCTTATCAGCGAATAGGAAAAATAATCTTGAAACTGAAAAATATTTAGGATTCAGGTTGTCTGGACATTGAGTACTACAGGGCAGAACTATTTGTTCTAAATTCATATTTACGAGGAAAACCTTATGACAGCGGCAGCAGCACACGATGATCATCACGATCATGGTCCTGAAAAGGGATGGATGCGTTGGATAGTCACCACGAATCACAAAGACATCGGTACGATGTATCTGGTATTTGCATTGGCGATGTTGTTTCTTGGCGGTTGTATGATTTTGACGGTTAGAGCCGAGTTGTTTGAACCTGGAATGCAGTTTGTCGACCCTGGTTTTTTTAATTCCATGACGACAATGCACGCTCTGGTTATGGTGTTTGGCGCTGTAATGCCCGCTTACGCTGGATTGGCGAACTGGATGATACCGATGATGATTGGTGCTCCGGATATGGCGCTGCCACGTATGAATAATATGAGTTTTTGGGTTTTGGTGTTTGCCATTCTAATGCTGGCCAGTACCTTATTTATGGAAGGCGGTGCACCCGCCGCTGGTTGGACCTTATATCCTCCGTTGGTGCTTCAAGGCGGAAAAAATTTACCGTTTGCTGTATTTTCAGTGCATTTGCTGGGTGTTTCTTCGATCCTTGCATCGATCAATATAATTGTGACCATTTTCAATATGCGAGCGCCTGGCATGACATTAATGAAAATGCCATTGTTCTGCTGGACCTGGCTTATTACTGCATTTTTATTAATTGCGGTATTGCCAGTGTTTGCTGCTGCGGTGACCATGTTATTGACCGACGCGCATTTTGGAACCAGCTTTTTTGATGCCGCGGGCGGTGGAGATCCTGTCTTATACCAGCATTTGTTCTGGTTTTTCGGTCACCCTGAAGTTTACATAATTATTTTGCCTGCATTCGGCGTGGTTTCGACAATAGTTCCAACCTTTTCACGCAAACAGTTGTTTGGCTATAGTTCTATGGTATATGCGACTGGATCTATCGCGTTTTTGTCATTGATTGTATGGGCTCATCATCAGTTTACTGTCGGAATGCCCCTGGCTGGTGAATTGTATTTTATGTATGCAACTTTATTGATCGCAGTTCCCACTGGCGTGAAAGTATTCAATTGGACGGCCACAATGTGGAGAGGCTCGCTTACATTCGAAACACCTATGCTGTTTTCTGTTGCATTCATTATATTATTTACCATGGGTGGTTTTACCGGATTGATGTTGGCTATGGCACCTGCCGACTTTCAGTATCATGACACCTACTTTGTAGTCGCTCATTTTCATTATGTTCTTGTTGTGGGAGGTACCTTTCCTGTCTTTGCGGCGACATACTACTGGCTGCCAAAATGGACTGGGCATATGTACGACGAAAATTTGGGACAGTTTCATTTTTGGTTAACTACCATCGCGTTTAACATTACTTTTATGCCCCAGCATTTTCTTGGGCTTGCGGGGATGCCACGAAGAATTCCAGACTATGCCGTCCAATTTGCGGACTTTAATATGATTTCCAGTATTGGTGCTTTTTTACTCGGATTCTCTCAATTGATATTTGTCTATGTCATTATCAAAACCGTCAAAGGAGGAGAAAAGGCAACGGATGAAGTTTGGGAAGACGCCAGCAAAGTGGGGCTTGAATGGACCGTTCCGTCTCCTGCCCCGTACCATACATTTTCCACCGCGCCGAAAATTAAATAGCTGATATCGGGTTGCTCCATATGAAGAATGCATAGTTATAGTTGTAACCATGAAATTGCAAAATAAAAATGTTCTATTTGCATCGATCATTGGATTAGTGGCCGTTGCTCTGTATCTATATGTTATTCGGGCCGTGATTTTTTCATGAGAGAAGCGGTAGAGAAGCAAAAGCATGGTTTTATAGTGGCCAAACTATTAGGCATTGTAGTTGCCATGTTCGCTTTTGGGTTTGCATTAGTCCCGCTCTACGACGTGTTTTGTGATATTACAGGACTAAACGGAAAAGTGGGCGTAGAGGCGGCGAGTAATCTGAATTTTCAGGTTGATGAGAGTCGAGAGATCAGTCTGGAGTTTGTGACCTCGGTAAATGACTCGTCTCCGATAGGGTTTAAAGCGGAGACGGTAAGAATGACGGTAAATCCTGGCAAACACTATACAGTCTATTTCTCTGCGGAAAATCTGAGTGATAAGCGGTTAGTCGGGCAAGCGATTCCAAGTTTTACACCGGGACTGGCAGCCCAATATTTAAAAAAGACGGAATGTTTTTGTTTTAACCGACAAACCTTTGATGGGCGGGAAACAAAAAGAATGCCGGTGCAATTTGTTCTGGATCCGGCAATACCGGAAAAATTTAATGATGTAACGCTCGCGTATACATTTTTTGATGTAACAGACAAAAAAATTTGATTCAGGCAAGCAGAAGCATATAAGGGGGCGCTAATGTCAACAAACCAGGAATATTACATACCGAATAGGGCAACATGGCCATTTTTGGTGGTATTTGGGCTGACAATGTTTTTAGCAGGTGTTGCTAATCTCATCAATGATTCGACGCTCGGAAAACCCATGATGATTATTGGTGGTGTGACCTTTATTATTATGGTTGCAGGCTGGTTCAGCGTGCAGGCCATCGAAAGTGAAGGTGGCATATATAGTCGGCAGGTCGGCGTATCTTATCGCATGGGTATGATGTGGTTTATATTTTCCGAAGTGATGTTTTTTTGCGCATTCTTTGGGGCTTTGTTTTATGCACGTATCTATTCTGTACCCTGGTTGGGGGGTGAGGGTTACGGGCCAGGGGTATCGACCCAAGAGTTTCTCTGGCCTGCTTTTGAAGCGATTTGGCCAACCAACGGGCCTGGCATGCGTGGTGGTGAATTTGAAGCAATGGGTGCCTGGGGTCTGCCTGCAATCAATACCTTTATATTATTGACTAGTGGAGCAACAGTTACCTGGGCCCACTGGGGCTTGATTGCCGACAATCGACCACAACTGATTAAAGGATTAGCCGCAACCGTCTCTCTGGGATTTTTGTTTGTCGTACTGCAAGGTTACGAATACCATCATGCCTATTCGGAACTGGGCTTGACCTTGGGCTCGGGGGTCTATGGATCTACATTTTTTATGCTCACCGGTTTTCATGGACTGCACGTAAGTCTGGGCGCCATCATTTTGTCCGTAGTATTGTTTCGTAGCCTCAAGGGGCACATGACCACCGAAAATCACTTCGTCTTCGAAGCGGCCGCCTGGTATTGGCATTTTGTTGATGTTGTTTGGTTGCTGCTGTTTGTGTTTGTTTATTGGTTGTGACGGTGTAGGGATGGGTGATTCTGAGGGTGGTTGGTTTATAACTACTTCAGATACTATGATCCCCAAACTGGGCAGGTACATCACCAGTGATACGATTGGATTGGATGGGGGGCTGAACACCTATGCTTATGCTGAGAGAAACCCAGTCAACTTCATTGATCCAGATGGATTTAGACTTTAAAGGGTATTTGGTCAAGTTTCCTTTTTTGAAGGAAATGCTGGCGCGGTCGCAAAATTCGGTGTCGATCGCCAAGGCTAGTACTGCGGATTCTCCCGCACCCAGCCGCCAGTCTAGAACGGCGATAGGAATATCGCCAACCGGCTTACGAATCAGCCAATCCGTCTTGTCTATTACCCTGGCGGTGATATCGTGTTGTCTCCGGTGCAGAGTTTCTGCTGCCACCGGTTCCGGTACCCAAACTTCATCGGCAAAGACTTTCAATAATTCCAGATGGCCGCTACGGGCCAGAAAGATCAAGGGCGACGTTAACAATGGCGCTACTCGCCACGCGCAAGCTCGTGGTCTAAATCCTCAAAGGCCACCTGAAAAGAGTCTTTCTCCAAGCGTGCCAACATCAACAAAAAATCCGTCCGGTCCAACCCGGCAATATTAGCTGCCAGCTCTTGAGAGACCCGACCTTGTTGATACCACTGCAGGGCAGCGGCCAACTGAATTTCCTTACCTAATTCAGTGGGACTACAATGGAGTGCAGAATGAATCGTTTCCGTTAGTTCTACATTGATATGAGTCATTATGCTTATCTCATTTAGCGGCTTAAGCTGCCCTTCATTTGTTTGGTTTGGTGACTGACGATTATACGATCCGGCAAAGTTCCGATAATTTCTTTTGCTTACACCGAATCCAACGCACCCCCACAACTACTGCCCTGTCCAGCCACACACGCATAACAATGCTGAGCGACCTGTATCGAGTTTCCGGTTAGATTTGCGGCTGTTAGGTCAGAAAGGTGTAGCCGTTTATTCGCAGTATCTTGCTGCAGTGAAATATTCAGCATTTGGTTGAAATCACAATCATAGACATATCCCTGCCAGTCGACACTTAAGGAATTCAGGCACATGACTGATTCCATATTTTCGGGGTTGAAATTATCTTTCAATAGTGCCATGTATTCGTCGAATTTACCTTTGCTGATCAATGTGCTCCCAAAGCGTTTGATGGGCATGTTGGTCATAGTGAAAAGACGGTTGAATATGATTCCGAATTCGGATTCTAGATGGTGTCGGTAGGCATTTTCCAGTTCTTGCTGGGGTGGTGGTAGTTCCGGTCCCTGAGGGTTAAAAACCAGATCCAGTTCCAAGTTTGTGCCCTGTTTACCGTACCCCAATCGATTTAGTTGTTGCAGCGCTTTTATACTGGAGTCGAACACCCCATCGCCGCGTTGCCGATCTACATTGTCTTTCAGGTAGCAGGGTAAGGATGCGGTGATTTCCACGTGCTGGTCTGCCAGGTATTGCCCCAAGTCATGGTATTCGGGAACTTCGAGTATACTCAGGTTACATCGATCAATAACCTTTATGCCTGTTTTCCGTGCGCTGGTTACCAGGTATCTGAAATGTGGATTCATTTCCGGAGCGCCACCGGTTAGATCCAGAGTTTTAATTTTTTCCTGATGCAGAAAATCGATAACCTGATCGATCACCTCTTTGGTCATGATTTCGTTTCTTTTGGGACCGGCATTCACATGGCAGTGAATACAACTTAAATTACACAGGTATCCCAGATTTACCTGGAGAATTTCCAGTTGGTTTCTGAATAACTCTGGAAAATCTGACTGTTGCAGTAGTGGTTCGGTGTTATGCATATAAGTGGTGCATATAATCGTCGGGATCGATTGGCGTTGTATAATTATGGGATAGACATGTAATCTACCTGTCTTGTTCAAAAGAATCCAGTGGAAAGAGATCAGTGAAGTACTACATAGCTGTCCGAGAATAGAAGTCGTTTCAAAGAGAGGTGGTTTTTGACAGCATTATTTCAATTAAAAGAGGCGAGTATCCGCTATTTCGCAGTAGGGTGGCTATTCTCGGGTAACACTCTTAGGAGCGAGGATTCAATAATATACGAATCTTGACTGGTCTTATTGTCCGTCTTCTGCGTTGTAGCAACAGTTGCGTAGCCCTGCTATGCGCCTGTTGCTAGGCCTTGAAGACAAACAATAATCCTGCGTCAATCTTTCGCATTTTATTAAAACCTCGCTCCTTAATGCATCAAAATAGCGTCTATGGACAATAGAAATAATACTTTCTTCATGAGGTATTGGGCTATGAAGATTTCGGTTAAAAGGATGATTTTTACAGTTATTGTGGCAATGTGGGTTGATGCTGTGTGCTCACAAAGTGTTGATGACCCCAATGTTGGATCCGAAACGCCAGCTAAAACACTTTTTGGTGGACAAAATAATCCGACACCTTTACCTGGCAATGCTATAGGTTCCTATTCTCGCGGGTGTTTGGCCGGTGCCCAGGCATTGGCTGTCACTGGATACGGTTGGCAGCTTTTGGGTCTTTCGCGGAATAGATACTGGGCTCATCCCTCATTGGTGAAATATATTGAACGTTTTGCCAAAGATGCCCGTGATATTGATGGTTGGTCAGGTCTTTTTGTCGGTGATATTTCACAAGCTCGCGGTGGCCCTATGTTGACAGGGCATAAAAGCCATCAGATTGGTCTGGATGTGGATATTTGGTTAAGAGCCGCGCCAGACAGGTCACTGACAGGTGCTGAGCGGGAGCATATCCGCGCTGTTTCTATGCGTAAAAGTCGATTTAAACTCAATACCGGTACCTGGACCGAGCAACATGCAGTTCTTCTTAAACGCGCAGCATCTTATCCGCAAGTTGCCCGGATTTTTGTGCATCCTGTGATCAAGAAGGAGTTGTGTGAATGGGCGGGTACAGATCGGAGTTGGTTAACTAAAATCCGAGCCTGGTACGGACATCACTATCATTTTCATGTCAGACTAAAATGTCCTGCAGGGAATGAACTGTGTGAAAACCAGATGTCGCCTCACTCAGGCGATGGTTGCGGGCCAGAATTGGCATGGTGGTTATCAGATGAAGCGTATAAACCCGTAGGTAATAATTCCCCTCATTCTGCAGATCCATTGATGTTGACTGATTTACCGAGCTCCTGCCGGTCGGTTTTACTCTCAAATTGAAAGCCGGTAGGTACATAGGGTTTCATAAAAGAGACATTGATTTTAGCTAATCTATGTCAAAGCTAAAATATAGCTTCGATCTTAGGCTGTTTTCGCTGATGTCATGAATATTCCTGCAGAGTTAATTGACTATTACTCCAGGTTTTCTATGCTTTAACAAAGAATACTTAGCAGGTAGAGCAACGTGACACAAATTGATATCTCAGATTTCTCAATATTGCTGGTCGAACCTTCCTCGACACAAAATAAATTGATAATCAATCATCTAAAAGAAGAAGGGATTGATAAGATTGATGGCGCGGATTCTGGCGAGTCCGCACTTGGCTTATTAGAAAAATTTCAACCTGATCTGGTCATTAGTTCGATGTATCTACCGGATATGACTGCGACGGAATTGATTACACAAATCCGTGAGGAGGCAGGTAATCCACCACTGGCGTTTATGCTGATCTCCAGTGAGACCAATTTTGATCTCCTGGATCCAATCCGGCAGGCGGGAGTGGTTGCAATATTACCTAAACCCTTTGATCACTTAGACTTAAAGCGGGCATTGAGTTCAACACTTGAATATATCGACCCTCAGGCCATGGAACTGGAGGTTCTTGATATTGAATCTCTGGAAGTTCTGGTGATTGACGACAGCCCTCTGGCCCGCAAGTTTGTTTCGCGCACCTTGGGGAATTTAGGCATCAAAGATATTACACAGGTTGCAGACGGATCAGAAGCCGCTAAGATTCTAACGACCCAAAATTTCGACCTGATTGTTACAGATTACAATATGCCGGAAATGGATGGTAAACAACTGACTGACTTTGTCAGAAAGGAACTCAAGGATACGATTACACCGATACTCATGATAACCAGTGAAGAAGATGTAGCAAAACTCAGCAGCATACAGCGCGCCGGAGTATCGGCAATCATGGATAAGCCCTTTGAAACTCAGTCTGTTAAGGAGGTTCTGGCAAGAATTTTTAGTGAGGAACAAATATTAAGTTAAGGGCTTTAATTGGACCGATTGCCCACATTTTTTATGTTTGCCTCGTCAGCATGCAGTTCGGGTACGTCTGGAATTTCAATTAAATCATCTTCACTCTCTTCGGGTGACTGAACAGCAATCAGGTCGTCGTTCATTGTCCCATCTGTTGTACTCGCATCAATATCTTCCTCTGAATACTCTTCGAATTCTAATTCGTCTAATTCGAAATCCAGTTCAATATATTCATCTGAATCTGGTTCCAGTGTCCCCAGGATTTCGTCAAGTTCTGCTTCGGTTAAATCTGAGCCATCGAAGTCTCTGATAAGAGATTCTTCATTTTCTTCTTCCAGTTCCATATTATCGGCTATTTGAGAAATTTCGTTTGCTGAATCATCGCCAGGCGCTTGATCTGGAATGGTGTTATTTTGTCGTACCGTTTTTACATCTTCTCGTTGGCCAGGTTTGTCAATTGGCGATTGCCTGGTTTGTAAAGAAGGTTTGGTGATAGGTGAAACTGAATTCTCTTTGTTTTCGGATTCGAGAAAGTGTTTTACAGCTTCATAGTCTATCCCTGAAAAATATAGGTTAACAGATGCGAATATTAGCGCTGAGAAAATAAATATTCTTTTAGCCATTTAGCTGGATTTTTAAAAATTGATAGGATCTTGTTCAGGATTATAGGTTATATTTTCGGATATCAATATCATTTGGTTTTTTGTAAGGAAAAAGCACTATTTCTTGGCACAATAAAAAAGCCGCTTATTAGGCGGCTTTTTGTGTGTCAATTAGTGGTTGCTTCTAACAAGCAGGTGATGAGATTTCTCTGTATTGTCTGGAGCCTTTGAAATAACCTCCCAAAAGAAGGATGCCAAGTCCGATCAATGCTAATCCATTGGGTTCAGGTACTGTGGTACTCAAATCAAAGCTGGAAATCTGACCGGGTCCAGTGTGAGTCAATGTGACTACGTGGGTTATGGAGAACATTCCAGACAAGTTTGCAAAACTGTTAGTGCCTGCAGAAAAGAAGGAATCACTGGAAGTAATTGTTGACACCAGAGTCGTGGTGGCAAATGCAATGTTTGCATCATCAACGTAAGTGTTAACCGAAATAGATCCGTCCAGTGTTCCACCGATTTCAGTCAGAATTCTGTAGAGGCCATTGGCAACCATAAAGTCTGTATCTGTCAACATTATTGTTAAAGTTCCAGGACCAACTGAAATATTGATTGAATTCAGATCCAGTCGACCGATGGTATTGCCCCCAATCAGTGGTTTCGATGCACCGGTGATAGTATTACCGATAAAATTAGTAGGAAAACTTGGGGTTGCGGTTAACATCCCATTTAAAGGGACTAAGTCTCCCGCGCCATTATCTGTGTAATTAATAGGTGTACCACCGTCTGATACGCTCAACATCAATGTTGCGTTAGCGGCTGGTGCCATCATTCCCATCAGGAACATGGAAACCAATAATGATATAAAAGGGTATCGTTTAATATTCAGCATATATGTAGTCCTGTTTAAAGTTAAAAGGCTTTCAACGAGCCGATTGTCGTTCGTTGTTAATTCCTAGATAGCAAGACTAATGCCATGTATATAAGTTATTGATATAAAAGAAATGATGGTGAATGCAAAGGAGTGCGGTGTAAAAACTATTGACAATTAAGTCGGTTGCCTTTAAAGGTGTTTATATGAAGTTAAAAGTCATATATATTACTGATATATAAAGAAAAAATAGGGTCATGTTTTCATAGCAAACAGTTAATGACGGCTTTTTAATTTAGGTCGGTTGGAGCAATTGAAACGAGTGTAAAAGGGCAGCTCAATTATTGAGTGGGTTTGTTGATATCGTTTTTTGTTCCAACCGACCTATATTCGATCAATAGGCTGGTTTGTCAGAATCAAAGATTAAACCTCTGCTTGTGCCCTGCATACGTACCACATCGTATAATTTTTGATCCAGGGAATTTTCGGCACCGCCAGCTTCTGCAATTTCTTTTTCAAGATAGCGGGAACGTTTATCGGCAATTGTCTTGATCTGTTTCTTTAGAGTTTCTCGACGTGCAGCTTTTGTTTCTATGTGTAATTGACGTTGATCGGGGGTCATCGCTTGCATCGGTTTTGGTAATAGTTCCGAGTCGATTTCTGATAAATCTCGGCGACCACTGGCTATTTCGTCAACCAGTTCACCTTTACCTAAAAGGTTGCCGCTACCACTTTTTGATGTGTTGAAGGTTGCTCTTCTGGCCAGGGACTCTGGGGAGGCTAAGGAATTTAGTTTGTTTGTTGCATCCATCTTCTGTTTTTGTCTGGCCTTATCTTTAACGGAGCCATAGTACAGGCGGGTACTGTCCAGATCGGCAGATAATTTAGCCAGTTTCTTGTCATAGGGCGTTTTGACAGTGACTGCATTTCCGGCTTGTTCGACTTGAAAATATTGGCCACGACCCAATTGTGCGACTTGTTGCCAAGCTGTAGTTGCTGCGCTGTCAGACCCACACTGAATGGTGTTAACAACTATTCCTTTTTGCGCAGCCTGAGTGAGTGTAAGCGGGTATTTAACGTCATCCTGGTAGTCCATATGCGGAGGCGCGTCACCCACCAGGAAGATTACTTTATAAGCATCGGTATCATTGCTCCAGGAAATGTTATGTACTGCGTCGTGAAGCGCCTGGTTGACACTTTCCGGGCTATCGCCACCGCCTTTGGCCTGAAAATCCATCAAAGTCGCGTTCAGTGTATCCAGGTCACCGGAAAGGTCTATTACCTGGGTTATGTAGTCATCGCCTCTATCTCTATAGGCGATCAGACCCACACGAATTTCAGGTGATGATTGCTCCGATGCCAGTGTACTGGCTATGGACCAGATTTTTTCTTTAGCAGCCTGGATAAGGCCGCCCATACTCCCGGTGGTGTCCAGTACAAATACGGCATCAATACGTTTTTTACTGACTGGAAAGTGCTCTACTGGTTTAACAGGGGAATTACCCTGGGTATACTCTGGATAAAGTCCAACGATTATGATGGACAGGCTGATCAATACGAATGCTGTTAGTTTTGTGTTCATGGTTTTACCTCAGTTTCGAGTGTTGAATTGCAGAAAAATCATCGTAGATTGAAATTGACTTAATAATCTCGATGCTTCCAGTTAAAGAACTTGTGTCAGTTTTTGAACGGCCGCCTGGGCTGAACGATATGCACGTTGGAACTCTTCATCATTCGGTGAGTAGAGGCTATCCGTGGCCGTATTTTTTTCGCTCATCTCGGGAAAAATGACAAACAAAGCTTGTGCCAGGAAAAAGCACCAAAGGCTTAAAAATATATTGTTGGTTTGGCTGAATGCCCACAACATCAGTATTAATCCCGATAAACTTAGAACCAGGTCGGCAACCGTGGATATCAAATCGGAGTGGAAGTACAGCGAGCGTACAAGCCATATCAGTCCTATCTGAATGAGCAGAAACCAATCTGTGGATAGACCGGAAAACCCCGTGGTTAGCGTGACTAACACCGAGAAGATCACTACTGTTAGGTGTCCACTGGACTCGGGACTGCGTTTCAATAAATAGGTGATATAGCAGAAACCCAGCAGTGCTGTCATGAATTTAACGACAATTACAGCCGGGAAAACTGTGAGTAATATTCGATATGCCAGATGTCCTGATAGACTGGCTATCAGAGCGACAAGTACCCCTTCCATGAAACTGATCGTTTTCATGATGGGCTCCTTCTTTGCTGTTCGCGAAGAAAGGCGACTTCAATCTCTTCGTCGCTGACCGAATAGTGTGGCGGCGAGACACCTACATCCGCTATTCCAGACCGATTTTCCTGTTCCAGGATTTCTGCTTTTTGCTGAATATTTTCAAGCTGCGAAGAATTTTCGATTCGCTGATCTTGTAGTTCCTTTTCTACTTGGCCTAATTCTTCGTATTTTTTGTGTAGAGTGTGGCAAAAATAGCATGCTTCGAGCTTGCGTCGAATCAAGCTGCGGGCCAATTCAGTGTTGTCCGTTTCGAAACAGACCTCAAGATCATTTTCAATTTGAGCAATGGTTTGTTTAAGCTCCGATTCACGTGTTTTAAGTCGTTTGCATTCGAGATGAATGCGTTTTATTTTCTGTTGATTCTCATCAATATGTTCCTGCATTTCACGTATCGCCTGCTTTAATAAGATATCCGGACTCTCGATTTGATCGAGAACCGCGTGAAAATCTGCACGAAAAAGTCGGGCAATTCGGGTAATCAGTGCCATGGGTAATGCCTCCTTTGTTTAAGTGGCTATCAGTGTAGAATTTAACCCTCCTGACTTGTAGGCGTGCTTTGGTAAAACTAATCGGTGGGTTTTTACAAAAGATTTACAATCAAGGCGCTGACAAATGGTCATTGCCTGGATAGTATTGAGGCTTTGAGATCTTGATTCTTTTTTGGACGGTTTGTATGCAGCGTAAAATCCGACTCTTGATTATTGAAGACGAAGCCGCTATTCGTAATGGTTTGATTGACGTTTTTGTTTACCATGGATACGAGGTGAGTTTTGCCATAGAAGGGCTGGAGGGATTAAACATGGCTCTCGGTGGTACCTTCGATCTGATAATTTTGGATGTTATGTTGCCTGGTATGAACGGATTTGAAATTTGTGATCAAATACGTGCCAAAGACTGTCATCAACCGATTATTATGCTGACAGCGAAAAGCAGTGACCAGGATATTATCGACGGTTTATCGCTGGGGGCCGATGATTATGTGACCAAGCCATTTTCTGTGGCTCAGTTGGTATTGAGAGTGCAGGCGGTTTTACGACGGTCCAGGGTTAATGAAGAATTCGGAGATTCAATCCGATTGGGTGACGAAATTGAAATTGAGCAGAAAAACCTGTGCGGCAAACGAGGCGATCAATTATTGTCGTTTACACTTCGTGAGATGCAGATTCTGCAATATCTGAATACTCATTCAGAACGCCCGGTGTCACGCGATGAACTGTTGACCAAAGTCTGGGGATACGCAAATAATTTGCAGTTAGAAACCCGTACTGTAGATATTCATATTGCCAAGTTGCGTCGAAAAATTGAACCCGATCCTGCAAATCCAGCTTATCTGGTGACTGTGCGCGGTGCGGGTTATCGGTTGCTGGCAGGCTGAACTGTTGCGATCCTCATTAATAGAATTCGATAAACGACGTTTGGGTCGGTGGTTGAGTCTGTTTTTCGTGGCTCTAATCATTCCCAGCGGCATTCTTGTGTACCAGGCCATGGATCAGTTGAAATGGCAGACCTATCATAATTATCGAACTCTCGCGGAGGAGCTTTCAACTCGAATAAACCAGCGATTTGTGCAATTGATCCGCGATGAAGAAGCCCGCACATTCGCAGACTATAGCTTCCTGGTCGTTACTGGCGATCCGGCTGTCAACTTTGTGCAGCGTTCTCCTTTGGCTGCTTTTCCGCTCAAATCTGAAATACCTGGATTGATTGGTTATTTTCAAATAGACAGTACAGGCCGACTCAGTTCGCCAGTACTACCCAAGCAGGGTAGCAGTGCAGCGAACTACGGGATTTCAGCAGATGAATATGTACAGAGAAGCAGTCTTCAAGATCAAATTCAGCGAATTTTGGTTGATAATCACCTGGTTCAAAATCGGCAAGCGGGTTTGTCCACACCATTGAGCACTTTGCCGAAGTTTTCTGGAAACGAAGTCGATCAGGAGGTTGAAGAATCTGGTGCGAGTATTTCGGCGGCATCCAGGAATGATAAAGACAGTGATTCCCGAATAAGTACTGCAGCTCGAAAAATAGTGGGCCAGACCTTATTTGATCAGTTAAGCAGCGTTGATACGGTAAAGCAAAAGAGTAATAAAGCAGCCGGTAAAATGGGTCGAATTGCCGACCTGAAACTGGACTATAGCTATCAATCCGGTCTTGCCGGGAAGACAGAATCGCAGGAAAAAAAACGTGTTCAACAACCATTTCCTAAACGTAGTAAGAGAAAAGAGCGCACTAATTTGCCTGAAGTATCAGAGCAGTCTACGGCAGAAGAATCAGAAGACCGGCCACATAAAGATAATCAAATCCGGGTTCGTACCTTTGAAAGTGAAATAGATCCTTTTGAATTCAGTCAACTGGACAGCGGTCATTTCGTTTTGTACAGAAAAGTCTGGCGTAATGATCAACGTTTTATACAGGGTGTTTTGATCAAGGAAAATGCATTTTTGAAGCCGCTGATCCACGCTGCCTTCGTGTCCACTACACTGTCTGAAATGAGTAATCTGGTCATTGCCTATAGAGGTGATGTATTGACTATATTCAAAAGCGCGAAGCAGAAATTGTCATTTAATTCGACCACCGAATTAGGTGACTCATTACTTTACCAAACAAAGCTATCGGCACCCTTCGGTGATTTACAATTGATTTTCTCGGTCAACCAACTGCCCATTGGTCGTAGTGGCCCACTGATACTTTGGACAGGCGGTATTCTGGTTGCATTATTGTGTGCAGGCTTTTATTCAATCTATCGTCTGGGTTCGAAACAGATTAGTCTTACAGAACAGCAGCAAGATTTTGTCTCTGCTGTCAGCCACGAATTAAAAACACCACTGACTTCGATTCGCATGTATGGTGAGATGTTAAGGGAGGACTGGGCACCGGAGGAAAAGAAAAAAGTTTACTATGACTATATTTATGCCGAGAGTGAGCGCCTGTCCCGACTTATTAATAATATACTGCAACTTGCGCAGATGACCCGCAACGAAGTAACAATAAATCTCAAAACTTTATCGGTGGCGGAATCTCTGGATACGATTAGATCCAGGGTCTGTAGTCAGAGTGATCGTGCTGGTTTTGAACTGCGGATATCATGTGTGCCACAAGTGGCAAACCGCATGCTGAATATCGATCCGGATGCATTTTGCCAGGTTATTATAAACCTGGTCGACAATGCCATTAAATTCTCGGTAAATTCCACTATCAAGCGTATTGACATAAATGCTCAATTCTATCGTAGTGATAAGCTGTTATTTACTGTGCGTGACTACGGTCCGGGAATAGCGCAGTCGCAGATGAAGAAAATATTTAAACTTTTTTATCGCTCAGAAAACGAATTGACTCGAGAGACTATTGGTACAGGTATTGGCCTCGCACTAGTTCATCAACTAGTCATAAGTATGCAGGGTACGGTGGATGCTTTTAATAAAGATCCAGGCGTAGAATTCAGGCTTGTTTTTCCAGTCGTTGAATGATTCCCATCGCAGCTTCTTTACAACTTGAATTTGTCCTGATACTTTGGGTTATCTTCATTCTAATCAAAGTACTCCAAATTGCGGATTTCAATTCCGCAGCAGGCACTCAATTTTTGGATAGCCTCCTAATCAGAGAAAAGGAACACTGATATGAATCGACTAAGCTCAATCAAAAAATTTATGTTTATTCTATGCGCGGTTTTTTTGTTGACACTGCTCTCGGGTTCTCTGGCCTATGCAGATGATGATGGCCGTTATCGAGCCATCGTATTGCACGAAGGGGGTTCATCATCCAGCGGAGGTAGTTTGACGCCTAAAGTTTTTATTATTGATTCTAAAGATGGGCATATGTGGACCTGGGAAAGAAATATGCCTTTAATCGGCACAGGAACACCGGGTTTTGGCAGTCTGGTAACCTATCAGGGTCGAGTAAAACCGGGTAAAAAAATCGGAGAAATTATAGGGCAGGGAGGAGATTCTCCCTAATAGACAGGCTGTGTTTAGGTAATCTGGAGGTAACTACTTGCCCCCCTATCGAAACAGCCCTCTATGGGGGATCTGTGGAGGAAGTGTATGCGGCAGGGAAGCCGCATCCACGCCGACAAGGATGTGTTTACGGCGTCTTCCGGAACAGATCACCCATAGAGGGGCGAGAGCAGTTACATCTGGAGTTATATATAACCATAGTGGAGGCGAGAATGAGCGACCCGATATTTGAAACCGGACTGAACGAACCACCAAAAATTCGATCTTCAAAATTTTCTGCAACCGGAGAAAGCGTGATTGATGAATCGACTTTCAACGCCATTGAAATCGACAGGTTATTTGATTCGGTCAATCATTCGGAAACCGTCATTGGACAGGCGACACTGTATAAATCTCTGATTCGTCCACTCAGTGATATCGAGGCCATTACGGAAAAGCAGACTGCCTTAAACGAGCTCACACACAAGCCTGATTTACGTAAAAAAATCGAATCATTGGTGGCAAATGCATCGCATCGGGAGAATGATTTTTTTACATTGTTGAGCGGCACATTTATTGGAATGCTCGGCAATACCCATCATGAACATGAACATGAGGGCTATGGTTATGAACCGTACAGAAAAGGTACGCAATTCATGTTGGATATAGTCGATGATGCTCGCACAATCGAAAGCCCTGACAGTCAATATCTGAAAACTGTGTTTGCTCGAATCGAGGCTTTTTCGGAGACTAAACCCTATTTATTGATGAGAGGCCCAGCCTATAAGACTGAACGCGGAATGCTGACAAAGGCTGAAAAGCAGCCGCTGACTCCTGGATTTATATTCACACCGGCACTGTTCAAGCCTTTATTGGTCATAACGTTATTGGCAGCCATTATGATGTTATATCATCTCGCACCACTATCTCCAGGAATATCTCCTTCAGTTTTACCCACGCTACTGTTTTTCTGTCTTCCCTTATCATTAGTCTATATTCCGGCGGTGGGAACATTTGACCGTGATAGTTGCATCTATCCATTAAGAGATATTTATAAGCAGTCTCACGAGGTGGAACAAGCTCTTGAATCTATGGGTAAACTTGACGAGTTGTTGTCCTTTTATCGATTTGGTCAATCTTTTAAGCCTGAGGCGATCCTTGCAAAAATACACGTTGGCGATCAACACAATATGCATCTGCGTAGAGTAAAAAGTCCGATCCTGGCTAAGGAAGATCACTCGTATGTGGCCAACAGTATTGACCTTGATAAAGATCGGTTGACATTTATTACGGGACCGAATAGCGGGGGAAAAACGGCTGTCTGTAAAACCATTGCTCAGGTACAGCTTCTTAGTCAGATTGGTTGCCCGGTACCCGCTGAATCAGTCGATGCAAGTGTTGCCGATGCAATTTTTTATCAGGTTCCCGAATACAGCAAACTGGACGCGGGAGAAGGCCGGTTTGCGACCGAATTGAGGCGAACCAAAGATATCTTTTTAGCAAGTTCCGCTGCCAGCCTGGTCATTCTTGACGAGCTGTCTGAAGGGACGACCTATGAAGAAAAACTGGAAACTTCAGAAAATATTCTGGATGGGTTTCGTCGAAAGAACAACACGACTGTACTGATTACCCACAACCACGAACTCGTGGAAGGTTTTCTTGCGAAAAAATTCGGCCAGGCTCTACAGGTGGAATTCAAGGATGATGATCCAACGTATAGACTAATCAATGGCGTATCCCATGTGAGTCATGCGGACCGGGTTGCAGAAAATATTGGTTTTTCTAAAAAAGATATCGACAAATATTTAGATGATGAAACATAGAGGATTCCATTAGTTTGCTTGATATAGGGGTATTACATCTTATCTCTATATGTCTCGTTCTCGTAATTCCTTGAGTTCATTTCGTATTTCCAATTCAGAAGGTAATTGACCACTGAGCTTTTCATTGAGAGCCGACAGTTGTAAATTCATGTCCGACCTAAGATCGTTCATACCTTGTTTAATTTCGGACTGTCCATTTTGCAACAGAGCCGTTAGTTCCATTCAAATGCGCAAACAGCCTAATCGCGCAAGATAATCCAGTAAATGGAAATTCAACTTGGTGTGTTCATTTGATTAAAGGGGCTCGTAGAGCTACATTAGTGATCATGAAAACCATACCTGCAAAACAAGCAAAAGACCAATTCGGGAGCCTGTTAGAAGCGGCTCAGCGGGAGCCGGTAACGATCACCAAGCAAGGTCGGCCAGCTGCGGTCGTTATTTCGCTCGATGAATATGAGCGTATGGGTGGCGAGAGGGCTCGTTTAAAACGGGTTGTTTCTGATCTACGGCAAGAAGCCAAGGAAAATGGTTTAACGGAAGAAATTGTGCAAGCCATCATCGATGAGCGTTGATGGCCGCTGTGTTTGTGATACCAATCTTCTGATCAGCAGCTTACTCAACAATCACACACCGCCGGCCCAACGCTTGATTGGATCATCGACGAAGGCGTATTGCTGTTTTCCAGCAGCACCTACGATGAGTTACAAGCCATTCTACAACGCGCTAAATTCGACCGATATTTAGCAAAAGATAAGCGGCTGGAATTCCTACACAGCTTAAACACCATCATTGAATGGGTAGAGGTTCGAGAAAACATCACCGCTTGCCGGGATCCACGGGACAATCAATTTTTAGAGGTTGCGGTAAACGGATGTTACGTCCCGCCCTTAATCAGTGCGGGACATCTCTCTTTGTCTCGGCTCGAATAGGTCGATACACTTTCTCTGGTTTAGGGCGGGACGTAACAGCTTTCTCGGGCCTTTGTAAGTGGATTAAAAAAAAGTCAAGAAAAACGGAAATCGGGTGTATTCGGATCGGACCATCAACCGCATCGTGGCCCATCTAAAAACCTTTGCCAAATGGATCCATAAACTGGCGCCGTTCCCATTGGGAAATCCCATGGCGAAAGTAAAAACCATTGTTCCGGGAACCGGGCTTGAAATCGAGCGGGCGATTACGTCTCAGGAACGGCGGAAGATTCTCGATGCTGCCGGTGATCGGAGGACGGTCGCGGAATCGACGCATCAAGGCTGAATTCGCTGAAGAGAGGCCTCGCCGAAAAGGCTATCGTGCTTGGCGGAATAGGGCGATTGTCTACCTGCTGATCGAGACCGGTATGCGCCGTGCGGCTGTGACCCAACTGAACATCAATGCAATCGATTTTGAGAAACGATTCGTAACTACCACGGAAAAAGGCGAAATCCAGCATCGCTATAAAATCAGTCGCGAAGGGTTACGAGCAATCCAGGACTATCTGGACAACGAGCGGGGAGGGGATGTCGACTATTGGACGATGTCGCTTGCATTTTTTTTGCCGGCGTCCAACAAACCTCAAAGTCTCGGTCGACTTTCGCCGGTGGTCATCAATAGTATCTGGAACGAAATCTGCCGCATGGCTGAGGTCAAAGGCAAAACCCCCCATTCAGCCCGCCACGCCATGGGACGGCATGTGATGGAAAAAACCGGCAAAGTGGCGGCGGTTCAGCGCCAGTTAGGCCATAAGAATGCCGCTTATTCGTTGCAATATGCCCGGATTACCGATGAAGAATTGCAGGCCGTTTTAGATGATCGGTAACTCTCGATGGCTGCCCATTAGTACGGAACAAGAAGGTTTGGAAACATGGGTTTATCGAACGAGACCGAAGAACGAACCAATGGACTTGAAGTCATTACAACCTTTTAAAGCAAAAAGGGCTTTAGGTCAGATTGAGCGATCTTTTAGCCCCTCTTTATTTACGATGGGCTTTATTTCTTCTCTCACGGCCTGGCGTACGGCCTCTAGCATGGATTGCTGTTGGATGTATCCCACCAGCGCATCGTTAATAAGGGTTTGGTAATTACCGCCACCGGCTTGATCAACAATATTTCGAAAATACTCTAAAATACGGTTGTCGAGCCGAATGGAGATTTTTGTTTTTCCTATTTCCGGCGGTATTACCGGTCCCCGTTTCGCATTCGAGAAATCAATATCGCGGTAGGGTTCAGCAACGGTCTTTTTCATAGCGTAACCTTTGAGGTTTATTAGCTTTCCAAGCCGAGATGATTCTGATGAAATCCGGCTCACGGTAGGTGTAGACGACGACTAATAAGTTAGCGAAGCTGCTTAACCCGAGGGTGACAAATCGTTGCTCCTCATCACTATCGGGGTCATCGCGCGTTAGTGCAAAGCTATCCTCTAGGACCGTCATGGCTTCAGAAAACGAGATGCCATGCTCAGCGAAAATTGCTTCTGCTTTGGCAGGGTCCCAAACAATTTGCATATGTTATCGTATGGACAATTGTCCTCTATGTCAAGGTGGAATGGAATCGGTGGCAACTTTGGTTTGGCCATCGTTTCATTTTCCTGTGGTAAACATGAGTATATAGGACGTTGCTATCAACGGCGTGAAATTGATTAAATCTGGCGTTTTGAAAATGGCGGACATTTATGGCCAGTTACAGCTAATCTAAATGCCTGAAGAAAACGATGGTACAAAAAACAGCATCGAATACATAGCCTTGTCCGAATAAGAAAAATAAGGAAGAAGATTTCTTGATAATATATGGAAGAAAATACTCCATTTTCAAATCGCCAGGTTTAAGGTAGTTTAAGATCACCGCTGACAGGACGTTGATAACCGGGAGGGGTTTATGGGACAAATTGGAAAAGGGTGAAAGATTGATTCAAAACGCGTTTTGTATTTTGGCGGGGAATAGGGGAGGGGTGTACCGAAAAACGACCGTTTTATGGGACATAAAAAAAGGAGATCCAATTGACGGTCCTCGGGTATTATGTACAGTCATGAAGGCACTGGTCCGGCCTGAGTTACGACTACCAGATCTCGTGGAATATTAATTCATAGCTGCGTTTCAAGTGGCTGCGTGTTCCTTATGTCATCATTTCCATCAAAAGTAAATCGGACGGCCGAGCCTTGAGAGTCTCACTAGTCAAATTAGTGGCTTACCTGTCAACGAGTTACCAATTTTGTCAATTTCTATTTTTATATATTCACTGTCTCACAAAGTAAACATATCAAGACACAGCGCTTGAGGTGCCTCTTTCAACGTCTCAGGTTGGTATTCTCATATCGTATATGACAAAAGGAAACACGTTTATGGCTCTTATCGGATACGCCCGTGTTAGCTCGGTTGGTCAAAGCCTCGATGTACAACTTGATAAACTTGCACACTGCGAAAAAATATTTCAGGAAAAGAAAAGCGGGAAAACGACCAAACACCCATGGCTTCATGCGTGCTTGGAGTATGTCAGGGCAGGGGATGTGTTAGTAATTTTCCGTTTAGGTCGGCTTGCCCGTTCTACCTTTGATTTGTGTAAAATTGCCAAACAGCTCGAAGAAAAAAACGTTGATCTGCAAGTGCTTGATCAAAATATCAATACCAGTGATGCCACAGGGCGTTTGCTGTTTAACATGCTCAGCTTTGTACTTTGCCTGCGGATCACACTCTGACGAAAACGCCTATGTATATGTGATGCAAAGTGGTGGCTTCAGGCCTGTTAATGATCGGAATCCTACTGTTCCAAACAGAAGAGAATACCCACATATACCAATTAGCTATCTAGACCTTTACGATGTAGATGTAGCATTTCACGGCGTTACCTATGATGATCTTCCTTATCTTTTTGAGGCATTTATACCTCAGGAAAGGCTACAAGCGCAGGGCGGCCGATTTCTGTTCTGGCGACAGCTAGACCTTCAATTAATCACGGCACGCCAGTTGATTCCCATCAAGATTGCTTCAGACGCAAAGAAAAACCTTTTCTCGGAGTTGTCAGCGTTTGGAATCACGAGAGAGGTGCTTTTTCCCAATGAATAAATTTTTCTAGTTTTCTCCATAACCTACAAACGACCCTTTGTAGTTTATATCTTTTTGGTAATGAAACATTTTTTCTTGATATATCCCACTTAGTGTTATATATTGAAAAGAGGATATTAATACTTAACCAGTGAGAAAACGTTGCAGATTTTTAAAAATACTTGGTTTCAACGTTTTGCACGAAGGGAAAAGATCACTGATGAGGTTTTAAAAGATGCCATAGCGAGAGCAGAGAAAGGCACAATTGATGCTGATCTTGGTGGCAATGTTATTAAACAGCGTATTGCAAGAGTAGGGCAGGGGAAATCTGGTGGTTATAGAACCTTCATTGTTTTTAAAAAAGGTGATAAAGCTTTTTTCGTTTATGGGTTTGCAAAAAGCGAGCGAGAAAATATTGATAAAAATGAAATAGATGTGTTTAAAAAATCTGCAAAGGAATTGTTAGCTTTGTCTGATAAACACATTCGAGAATTAATTGAAAATGGAGCATTGACAGAGGTTGAACCATGAGTGAAAAAAAACAATATAAATCAGAAGCCCTTGCATCTATTCATGAAACAATGGATTCTCTCCATCAGATTGGAGCCATTGAAAAAAAAACCATGAGGAACTTTGATACGGATTGTCTTGAAGTCATTTCTGAGATAAAACCAAAGGATATTCGAGATATTCGCAAGCGTGAGCATGCCTCACAACCCGTTTTTGCAATGTATCTCAACGTATCTAAGAATCTTGTTTCTGACTGGGAGAGAGGTATTAAAAAGCCAGGTGGGCCAGCTCTACGTTTAATAAATATCGTAAAAAAACATGGCTTAAATGCTTTAACGTGATATCTGCCATGAACGATCATAGAAATAAATGCATAGAAAATTGCGTCGCTCAAAAAAGGAACGAAATTAATAATATTGATGAGGCTTTTTTTGGGAATGTAATTGGCGTTGCCCAAGCGATTGAGCAACTCAAAGATGCGTTGGATAAAATTGATGTGAGCCTTGATCAACGCGAATTCGAAAAAGCATCCAGCCTTGGTTATAGTGAGGTAGCTTCAGAGTTTATTTTTCTTCAACGCTGCCTTGGCGGCCTTCACGATACGGTCAATCAAAAAGAGAAGCTAACTCAAGATATATGCCTTGAGTTATGCAATGAGCTGGAGAATGTCCGTAACGAAGAAGTTGCCCCTATAGTCGAGCAAAAAATTGAAAGTCTTAAACCTAAAGACACACCCATGAAAATTGAAGTTATTCTTGGTAAAAAAACCAATGCAAAACTTCACGCTCTACAAAACATTAGGCATACACCGATAGAAAACTTAGCCGAGAGTATTCTTGCATCTGCCATGCAAAAAGATGAAAAATATTGGCAAGAATTTGAAAACAACAAGCCGGCGATACCACATATAAGTGACGAAAAAAAAGAATTTTATACAGGCGATGAAGTTAATAATCACATCAAAGCATTAGGCGAACAGCACAAAGAACGCATTAAAAACTTGTATTAGTAGAAAAGCCTCGCTTCATTTTAAGAAAATCCGTCAAAAAGTGAACAGTTTCCTATGAGAGTTTTCACTCATGATTTTCCACAATCTGCGTTATCACTCATTAATCCTGACCAATTTTTAAGCAATCTGATAGACCCGTTTATCATTCAAGTATTTGAGGGGCTAATATCACGGTAAACGCAGAGGTTTTTCCACAAATCCTGTTGAAAAACCCCGCCTAATCGATTAGACCAAGCGGGGTAGTTGGGTCAAGCTTTGATATGTTCTAGCTGTCTTGCTCCACTGGCATACTGGTTTAAGGTTTTATCTGCCTTGAAGCCAAGATTACGCTCAATTGGTAAACCTAACCTGCCACGGGTTTGCGTGAGTTCAGATATGCTCAAGCAAAGGGGTCACCATTTAGCCAACCCCTGTCAACAGGCAAAGCAACTTTATTCACCACAAATTAATATTTTTTGTGATGTCCCAATAAAACAAACTCATTTCGCCGCAGGCGACCGATAAATACACCCTAATTCTCTATGATTTGGCATCGATTTCGACAACCGAATCGCACCAGTCACCCTTCTGGATCTAGGCGATGGACGCAGCTCCTACGGAGATGAAGTCCGGCCCCAGGCTCAAAGTGA
>Ga0114934_10000517_pt1 | contig 24692 bp, 24 predicted proteins | sample 4SBtaG_2_FD_99695 | JGI IMG/M metagenome (GOLD analysis project Ga0114934, IMG submission 99695) | Deep subsurface microbial communities from Kolumbo volcano to uncover new lineages of life (NeLLi) - 4SBTROV10_white metaG | ecosystem: Environmental > Aquatic > Marine > Volcanic ...
ATTATCAAATTTTACAATCATGGCATTATAATAATCGTGGCTTTCAAGGAGAGAATAACCCACAGCCACATAATTTCCCAATTGATCGACTGCAATATCATAAAAATAATTGCATCTATTTCCCCTGTAAATTTTGCTATTTAATACGTTAAGTTCATTATCGAACTTAACGATTAGCGCATCGTCATGCATTTTACCTTTCAATTCAATATAGCCAACGGCTATATAATCTCCATGACCATCCACTTCGATGGAGAAAAAAGCGCTATCATCATCATGATTATAAATTTTGCTATTCAATATGTTAAATTCTTGATCGAATTTAACAATGAATGCATTATTATATTCTTGATCCTTTAAAGTTTCACACCCAACAGCTACATAATTCCCATTATCAACGGTTACATTATAAAAAACGTTATTGCTATAATTATCTATATTATAAATTTTGCTATTTAATATGTTAAATTTATTATCAAACTTGACAATTATTGCATTGTTGTTGCCATTGTTTTCTGAGTAGCCTGTGGCTATGTAATTTCCATAATTATCAATTTTTATGTTATAAAAAAATATCTTTTCTGCCACGTGTTTATTTTTTATTTGATCTACAATAGACATTGCCGTTCCTCCTTTTGTTATTAAAAAATTAAATTCCGATAAAAAATGGACTCCCCTCAAAATCGATATGGGGGGAGTCCATTAGTTGAATTTATGCGAATGCCATTGTGTTTGTGTTATCTTTACCGCAATGTTTTCTTATTGCGGAGATTTTCATATATTTGGACCACTTTTTATAGTGGTCCAAACATCCCATTGCCAGAAACCTGGCATCCTCTGGCGGGTACCTGTCTGGGTCCCACCAGAGGTCAAAATGTTCCGGACAATATAATGCCAACCAGAACATCTTGCTGGGGGGAAAGGCTTCTGGCGTATACCATTTTTCAAAGTTTTTTGAACAATATCGTGTGAATTCATACCGGTTGCCTTCAACCGGTATTCTTCCGCTTTTCCACCAAATATCAAATTTGTCGGAGCAATATCTTACGATTGCCCATCCTATTGAGGGTGGGATCTTTTTAGGATCCCACCATTCCTCAAATCTTTTTGCGTTTAGCGCTATAAAAACTGGTAAATTTTTTTCAAATAATACGTCGTTGTTCATTTTCTCCTCCTTTAGTTTAGATTAATTAAAAATAAAATAATAGTTCTCTTATCGGTTATTGATATATATAGCATATATAAAATATTATAGATAATTATCATTATTTAAAAATCAGAAATTTATTTATAAGCCAATCGATGTCAAAGATTTTTGTTCTATTTCTATTAAATAAAAATCAATAAAAATCTTGTGTTTTATTATGAAACGAGATATAGCCATTAACAAATACCAAACCACAATGAAAAGGATTTTAAAATGAAAAAAAAGAAAAGCAAAAATCAATTTGAATTTTTTTTCTATAATTTTAAGAATGTTTTAAAACAAGTTGGTTTTGATATTACAACATCTGGTTATGATAATTTAAAAATCCCAAGACCATCGAGAAGACATCTAGAAAATATCTCAGGTCTTACATTCACAGAATTAAAAAATAAGGCATATGAAGAATTAAATGTGAAAAATGCGGATGAGACATATAAACATCTTATTCAGAGAAATAGAAGTTTAATGGAAAGATTAAATAGACAAAAAGACCTTAATCAAGTATTTGTCGAAACATGTTTAGGATCAATTTCAGCTTTATCTTTCAAACCTTTAACCCCGCCCAAAAAAGAAACCACAAAAGAAAACTTGGATTTTCATATTATGAGATCTGATGCCCATGTTGGTGAAAATTTAGATTCAAAATATGTCCAAGGAATAAATAAATATAATTCAAAAATATATAAAGAGAGAGTTAATATATTATTGGAAAAAGTTATAAAATTCAGAGAACAAGATAAGAATTCTTTAGGGTTAAATAAATTAATTATAAATTTTTTAGGAGATCAATGCACAGGAGAAAATATTTATAAGGGTCAAGGTTTTTATATTGACATGAGCATGGTAGATCAGTTATTTTATTCCGTAGAAGTTGAGACAAATTGGGTTTTAGGACTGGCCAAAGTTTTTCCTGAAATAGAGATATATTGTTGTGTGGGGAATCACGGAAGACCTGGGAGAAAAGGAGAAAATCATGTCAGAACAAACTTTGATTATATTTTTTATAAATCTTTGCAAGCATCCCTAAAAAATCAACCCCATATCAAAATTTTTGTTTCGGAATCTCCGGCCATGATTGTAAAACATGGTACTAAAAATTTCCTTTTAAATCATGGAGATAATACAAAAGGCTGGATGGGGATTCCTTATTATGGAGTTGATCGAATGTTTAGGAAACTTTCTTCTTTATATAATATGATTATAGATTATGAATTATTAGGACATTATCATCAACCCAGCAACATTTCTGATATGATTTTAATGAACGGCTCCCTTGTCGGCGGTTCTGAGTTATCAATAAATAAAATGGGCCTTTCCAATCCTGCCTCTCAAAAAATATTTTATTTCCATCCTGTCCATGGGATAAACAGAGAATCAAATATACTACTTTCAAATGGTTCGAAATTAACCATGGATGAAAATAATATTTTCACACCTTATGAATAGATAGGGAAATTTTTATGCTAATTTCATCGTTATTTTTTTCTACCATGAAAACGAGTGGTGTTTTGAACCAAAATGGAGATGATTTTAGACATCTTCAATTACATGCGAGAGTTATGAATTCATTTATTAGAGAAAAGTTTGAAAAAAATACTGGAATAATTGTCGAAGTAGAAGAAGATGAAAGTTTTGACCTTTTTCCAAAAGGTAGGGTTTTGATATTTTTGGATGAGGAAGAAAATATTTTGCTTATAAATGTAGATTCATTAGAAGAATGGGATTCAATCCCTTCATGGACTTTCATTAAAATGAGTGAACTTAAAAATAAAATTGGAAAGGAAAATAACAATGAGGAAAAAAGTGATGAAACCGAATGATGTTTTATTTATATGCGATTTTGAAACAACAGGAATTGGACCAGATGATTACCCAATCGAATTAGGCGGCATTTTTACAGATTGCAATTTCAAAGCGTTAGATTTTTTTGATGAATTGATTTTTTGGAAATATTTGGGAACTGATGATTGGAATGACGAATATAAAGAAGCATATAAAATGCATAAAATTGATTTTGATTATTGGATAAAAAATTCAGTTCCCCGAAATGTGGCAATAGAAATTTTAGAAGATAAAATAAATAAATTAAAAAATAAAAAATATAATAGATTTATTATCGTATCGGATAATGCCCAATTCGAATATAATCATATGAAAAAATTATATGGAGACTTTGGATTTCCTTTTCATTATACGGCATGGGACGTAAATTTATTATTTGCTTTAAATAATATAGAAGAAGATGACGATGCAGCTCACAGAGCATTTTCTGATGCCATGGGCATTTATTTTACACTTATTAAAAATTTTAAGAAATAAAAGAAAGGATTTTTCAATGTCAAATAAATTTTCCGAGATTGCTAAGCTGATCTTAGAAGAACGGTATTATCTTCGGGATGAAAATAAAAATTTAATAGAAAAAACTCCAGAAGAATTATTCCATAGAGTCGCAGATTTCATAGCCCAAGCCGAAAAGAAATTTCCAAATGGAGATTATGAAAAATATCGTAATATTTTTTATGAAATTATGATTAATCAAGAATTTATGCCAGCTTCCCCTATTTTATTCAATGCTGGAACAAATTTCCCTATGTTATCATCGTGTTTTGCTTTGCCGGTACACGATAACATGCAATCAATTTTAAAAACACTTTCTGATTCTGCGATGATATTTAAATATGGTGGTGGAGTCGGGTGGAATTTTTCAGAGTTAAGACCAGAAAATTCTCCTCTAAGTTCGGGGGGAACAAGTTCAGGTCCGTGTGCTTTTATTTCTTTATATAATGAAGTCATTGAGGCAATTAAACAAGGTGGAAAACGCAGGGGAGCAGGAGCGGCAATATTGGACATTGAACATCCTGATGTAGAAAAATTTATAATGAAAAAAAGAACAGATGGTGTTTGGAATAATGTAAATATATCTGTCATTTGTTCAAATGATTTTATGGACAGAGTGTTTTCTGGAGAGAAAAAAGCAACATATTTATGGGATATGATTGCAGAATCTAATTGGAGTGCAGGTGATCCCAATATCATATTTATTGATAATATGAATAAATATAATACGATTCCTAAATACCCTATTTCCACAGTCAATCCCTGTCTTCCAGGCTGGACAATTGTTTTGACTAAAAATGGACCAAAAAAATTAAAGGATTTAAAAATTGGAGAGAAGGTTTGGTCTGAGGATGGTTGGGTTGAAGTTTTAAATGTTATAAATCAAGGGGTTAAAAAAGTTTATAAATATGAAACGATATGTGGAGATATTTATGCTACAGATAATCATAAAATAAAAACGATGGGCTTCAAAGAAGAAATTAAAAATGCAAAAACAATTGATTTATTAAAATCCCCGATATTTCCAAATGTGATATGTGAAGATATAGATATAAATTTGAATGATCTCAGCATTTCTTTACATGAAGATCCAGAAGTTTTTTCAGAGCAAATAGTTTCAATGCCATTAAATATTTTATATAATTTTGTCAGAGGGCTTTTAAACACAACTGAATTTTGTGTTTATAGAAACTCTGAAATTACACTTTTTGCAGTAAATCGGGATAAACAATGTGTTAAAAATCTTCAATTATTGTTGTCTATTTTTGGAATAGATACTTTTATTATGGAACCAGTTAATGATATAACAAAAATATTATATTCTGAATACGATAAATATATGATTATTTTTAAAGATATCATAGATTTAATTTCAACATTTCATCTTCATATAGATTTGCTCACAAAAGATGATATAAAAAGAATCACACAAAGTGAAGAAAAATACGAGGCAGAAAAATATTTAAACGATATTAAAACATCAGAAATATTGAGTTATCAATTTTATTCCACAGAAGAAGTTTTCGATATAACTGTTTCAGGAGAAAATCATACATTTTGGGCAAATGGTTTTAATGTTTCAAATTGCCATGAAATATGCATGTCTCCGTATGAAAGCTGTAATTTATCAGGAATAAATTTAGATAAAGTTTTAAAAGGCAGAAAAGGAAATATGAAAGTTGATTGGGATAAGTTGGGGAAACTCATAAAAATAGGCCATAGGTTTTTAGATAATAATATTGAAATGTGTTTTTATCCCATCCCAGAAATAGAAGATTTTGCCAAAAAAACAAGACGACAAGGGCTATACTTTTTTGGCCTTGCTCCATTTTTAATAAAATTGGGCCTTCGTTATGGTTCTCAAGAATCCCTTGATATGATTGATAATTTGTTTTGTTATATTAACAGAGTTTCATTGGAAAGCACAATTGAACTGGGCAAAGAGAGAGGAAACTTTCCAGAGTTTGAAAATTCAATTTTTAAAGGTAAATATAAATATATGAGATCATCTAACAGATTGACAATCGCTCCTTCTGGGACGACATCAAGAATTGCGGATTCATATTTTTCAATTGAACCATATTTTGCATGGGAATATGATTCTAAAATAATGGGAAAAGTAATTCATGAAAAATTTGATATTTATGATGAATATAAAGATATTTATCCAGAAGCTTTAGTAACGGCACATGATATTACACCAGAAGAACATTTAAGAGTTATGGCAACGATTGGAAAATGGATTGACCAATCAATAAGTAAATGTATTTCATTAGACACAAGAGTAAATACAAATAAAGGTATAAAGAAACTTAAATCCTTATCTGAAAATAGAGAAATCGACACTTTCAAAGACATAGAAGGCATCGAAGTTGACACCAGAAAAGGGATTAAAAAAGTTAAATCATTTTATTATAATGGAGAAACCAGAGGTAAGGAAATTATAACAAGAAATGGATTTTCTATTAAAGGAACTCCAAATCATAGAATTCTTTGTTTGAATGACAATTTTGAAGAGGAATTCAAAAGATTAGATCAAATAAAAAAAGGCGATATAGCAATTATTCAATTGGATAATAATATTATCGGAGATAAAAAAATAAAAATATCTGATGTAATTGGGAAGGATTTTTATTTCTCAAATAAAAATGAAAAATTTAAAACACCAGAATATATATCAGATGATTTGATGAAATGGTTAGGTTTAATGCAAACCAATTCTCTATTTCTCAATGACAGAGTAATGGTAGAATATTTAAACGATGAATTAATTGAAGAATTTATATCTTTGACAGAAAAAATATTCAATGTCGATTCATTTTTAATAAATAGAATACGTGATAATCTCAAATATGTTAATATTGAATCTGTGGCGTTAATAAATTGGCTTCGTTATATTAAATTTTCTTCAAATGAGATTACACCCATAGTTTGGCATTCGAATAAAAATAATTTGAAATCTTTTTTAGAGGGGGTGAGTGTTGGCGGATATGTTGATCTTAAGGAAAATATTATTTGTTTAAATAAAAATTCGAAGAAAAATATAATAAAAGATTTACAATTGTTGGCATCATCCATAGGAATTCCAACATTTATTAATGTAAAATTTAATGAAGAACATAAAAGATTTCATTATGAATTGTGTGTCCAAGAAGATGGGATCAATATATTAAAAGATATGGATTTTTGTTTTGCAGACTCCAGCGAAAAAGAATTTATTAAAAGTTTATTTTTTGTTCATCCTAAAGTAAAAACATTCATATTACGCAATACGACAATGGAATTAGAATCAAATAGCAGAATAATAAAAATATTAGATGATATAAAAAATAAAATGTATAATTCGGAATTTATGGATTTTTATTATGATAGTAAAGAATTTATTAGAAAAATAAAAAAAGATAAAATGATAAATATCGAATCATTTTTATTTTACTGTTCGTTTGTAAATGCAGGGCCAGATTGGATAAATAAAAATTATTTATTAACAGAGGTAATAGGGGTTAATGATGTTTTTATCGAAACAGGAGACATAGAAGTTGAGGATGAACACAATTATGTAGCAAATGGTTTTATTTCTCATAACACAGTAAATTGTCCGAATGAATCAACAATATCAGATATATCTAAAATCATGAAATTGGCATTTAAATTTGGATTAAAAGCAATTGCAATATTTAGAGATGGATGTAAATCAGAACAAGTTTTGAATACAAAAAAAGAAAGAAAAAAATTTAATGTAAGCAGAAATGAATTGATTGAAATGTATCTTAAAAATCAAATGACTCAACAGGAGATAGCGGAAAAATATAATGTTTCTCAAAGCCTCGTTGCTTTGCGATTAAAAGAATTTGAAATTCCTAGGAGAACAGGAAGAAGTAAAAAGACACAAGAAGTTCCGGATATTGAAACAATAGAATTTTTAATGAATAAAGGGATAGAAGTAGATGAAATTTCTAAATTTTTCAATGTTAAAGAAAAAGTGATTCAGGACATTATTGATTGTAATAAAAATGAAGATATAAATTTGACCAGATCTATCCCAATAAATCATTTATTAGCTGAGCTTATTGAAGGGGAATTGTTGGGAAGAGGGGAATTAATGGAAGACCCCACAAAAGAAAAGACAGCATATTTTAAATATTCTTCAAATGATTATGATTATGTTTGCTGGCTTGATAGAGTTTTATCGTCTGAAAGATTAATAAAGGTCGGAAATATAGAAGAAACAGATGGCATATTTTATGCAAAAACAATTTCATGTTCTGAATTATATGACATGTATTCGAGATGGTATTCAAATGGAAAGAAGAAAATTCCAGATGATTTTAAATTAACTCCGAATATTTTAAGACAATGGTTTATAAGTGACTTGACAATAAAAGAAAATGGACATTTAATTTCTTTCAATATGGAAAATTTCAAAAAGAAAGGGATTGATAAAATTAAAAATATTTTTGGTGAGTTAGATATTAATTTTGAATTTATGGAAGATGAAAGAAAATTAGCAATATCGGATCAAAAAAGTGTAAATAAATTTATGAAATATATTGATGAATCTATTTTTGAAGTTGAGAAATCTAAACAACCAATTCAATGTAAAAACGGTAGATGTCAAATTTAAAAATACAAAAAAAGCTCTGAAAATTTTAATATTTTCAAAGCTTTTTTAATAGTTAAAAAATATCAAATAAAATTTATAAAAAAAAAATAATACTTGATTTCCTTTATTAATTTATCTATAACAAATCTAAAATATATTTAAAATTTTAAAAATACATAAGATGATAGGAATTATAATTATGAAATCTTTAGGTAAATATGAAGTATGTCCTTATTCACATCTATGTGATTATACAGAAAGGACGGGTTTAATTTGTAAGGGAACAGATCCGAATAGAGCAACTCCGTTTTGGTGTGAAAAGATGGAGTTAATTGAAAAGAGAATGATAGATGATTCTCCGAAATTTGATTTCCCACACAATGTTCAAATTCTTAATGAACACGAGGATCTAAAATATGCCAAATGAAGATAAAATTGATCCTAAGATTCAGGAGCTTATTTCTGAATTTAAGGAACAAAGGGATTCTCTTAAAAAATTAATAAATGATATCGAGAGTTTGAAATCGTCTGTTGATAAGATGTTTCCCAGCAAAATTGATTTTCGTTATAAGCAATTTTTTGAAGAAAAAATTAAAACCGCAGTTAGTTTATTTGCCACTATTTTAAATATACGGCAAGAAATAAATAAAAGTTTAAAGATGGAAATTGAGTTAAGAAATAAAATTATTTTAGGAAATGAAGAAAAAAGCAATATTGATATCAATGATATTAGAGAAGCAGTTAAAAAATTAGGAGATATAAAAATCAATAAAGAATTGAAAAAAAGATTGGAAAACAAAGAAACAATTGGAGAAAAAAAAGTTAGAGAATATATTGAAAAAATGAATTAAAATTCAGAAAAAAATTTTGATATTGAATGGCGAATTGAGACACTGTATAATGCCTCAATTCGCCTTTTTATTTTATGCCTTTATTCTAGCTCAAACTCCATGTCTTTCAATGAATAAGAGTTATCATACGGGCAATCTTTACATTCTTTATATGGGCAATCGCCGGGGTAATTATCTACCTGGGAGCATACCAGGTCAATCCCCCGATTCATTAACCTGTGTCGTATCTCCTTCTGTTCTTCTTTAGGGAGGGCATTGAACGCCCTCCCTACTTCTTCGTTTAGTTCGTGGTGCCAGCCCGGGCACGGGCTGTACACCTCTTGCTTATTGACGTATAGGACTCTATTTAAAGAGTCCCAAAACACCTTAAACCCCCCAAACTCTGCTATTTTTCTCATTTTTTTCCTCCTTTTTTTGTTGGTAATAAAAAAAGCGGATCAAGGCTTTATAAGCCTCAATCCGCTTTTTTGTCATTCGTTCTCATTTTCCACCGGGTTGAGCACAAAATCCAGGTTGTGCCCACACTCCTCGCAGGGGCCGGTGAAGTCACAAGCGCCCTGCTTACTACATTGAATGATCGCGCCATACTGGAGCAATATTTCTTCTAATGCGCGGTCCTGGCTATCCGTCAAGGCGTTATATGCCTTGGCGGCGGCCTCGCCAAGCTTGTCCCCCAGCCGGTATGTTCCATACTGGCCGAAATGGAAAAGCTTTTTGTTTGGGTGCACCTTGACTTCTGTACACCCGACGCGGCCAGCCGTCACGAATCCCTCTTTGACCTCTCTCCAGCATGCCGGACAGAACCGGCGGCCGGAGAAGTCTTCAGTGGGCGGTGTGATGTGGGCAGCTTCCGCGTAGCCGCGGTTGCCACCCGTCTTTTCAACGTAAGTGGTGGCTCCCTCTGGGCAAGGGCCAAGGGCGTAGAGCAACCCCTCGATCCAATAACCAGTGGATTTAACTTTTGTTTTCACCCGGCCCATCAAGGCCCACCCACCGGTGAATTCCTCTCCCGCCCACTGGCGTACAAATGTGAGGGGAAAGTTTCTGTCCTCAATAGTTAAGGATTCTCCCCCGCCGTGGGATTGGCGGAGGATCAGCCATCCCGCTTCGTCAACCTGGCCCGCCAGGGCGTAAGCCGGGGACCAGGCCATTTTATCGATAAAGTATCCGTCTTCGGGGGGCAGTTCCCCTTCGACGGTGCCCACGACCCTCGCCGTGATGTAGCGAAGGCCACAGGCCGGGCAAACATGGCCCTCAAAATCGTATAAGCATTTTTCTTCCTTCATTTTATTCCCTCCTTTTAGAAATTTGGTGTTAATAAATTTGATGTTAATAAAATTTTTGAGTAACGTTAAAAAATAATTTTTTATCTATTCAAAAATAGATATATATAGCGTTTTAAGAAACTACTTGACTTATTTTTAATTTCTAAATAAAATGTTTAACAAATGACAAACCCAATAAAGAAAGGAGAAATGTAAATGTCGGAAAATGAAAAAATGAAAGAAGAAGAAATTGAAATCATTAATGAATCTGAGAAACCTGAATTAAAAACTGAGAAAACAAAAAAATCTGATAAAAAAAATGAGACTGATGATAAAAATGATATAGATGAATTATATGAGAATTTTTCATCTTTTTTGAAAAAAGAAAATTTTGTTGAGGATATAAATAAAGAACTTCCTGCTATCACAACAGGAATTAAATTGTTAGATGCAATTTTAGGTGGCGGAATAAGAACTGGGATACTTACTCAATTTGTCGGAAAGCCCGGTTCCGGGAAATCTATGCTCGCGGCTAATATTGCCGGTTCATTTCAAAAAAATGTAGAAAAAAGTATTATTGCATATTTAGATTCTGAAGTTGCTATGACAAAAGAAAGATTGGCAAATTTAGGTTTAAATCAACCACCAATTAGCCCACATTCTGATTTAACAATTGAAAAAGTTTTTGCTATATTAGAAGGAATGTTCAGATTTAAAGCTGAAAAAAATATTGAAGCTCCATCTATGCTTGTTTGGGATTCAGTTGCAAATACTTTGAGCAATAAAGAAATTGAAGCAGAAGATTTAAATACAGTTCTTGGTTTAAAAGCAAGAGTCCTTTCTTTTCTCATCCCCAAATATCTTAAAAATTTGAAAATTCATAATGTATCCTTTTTGGTTATCAATCAATTAAGAAATAAAATTAAAATCGGCCCAATGTCTCCATCAAAACAGATGAAATTTTTATCTGCAAATGATTCAATTCCAGGCGGAAACTCTTTGTTGCATAACTCATCTGTTCTTTTATATTTGGACGTTAAGGGAGTTGCTACGAAAGATAAATATGGTTTTGATGGAATTATAACAAACGTAAAAGCCATTAAAAATAAATTTTTTTCACCCATGATATCCATAGATATTGTAGGAAATTATAATACTGGATTTTCAGATTTTTGGACATCTTATATGTTTTTGTCGGAATGTAAAGTTTTAAAAACAGGAGCGTGGAATTATTTATCATCGTATCCAAATTATAAATTTAGAACAAGAGATGCATATAATAAATATATGGAAAATCCTGAATTTAGAAAAATTTTTGATGAAGAAGTGAAAAATGCAATTCAACGGGAAATAATCGAAAAGTATTCAACATAAAATAACAAATAATAAATAAAAAATTTTTATCCTTTGGGATGAATGAAAATTCATTTTTATAATTTGAATATAAAAATGAATTAATTTGAAAACTTATAAAAATTCTTTTACTGAAAGGAGAATTTAAAAAATGAATAAAACTATGTCTGAAGTTTTGTCTGAGTTTGTTGAATCTTCTGTAAGGCTTATGGTTGATTATCCAAATGATGTTAAGATCAACGTTTCGACTACGACCAAATCTGTGATTATTCAGATTGAAGCAAATCCCGAGGATTATGGAAAGATAATCGGGAAAAAAGGAAATACAATTTCGTCATTAAAAACATTGGCCATTGCGATTAAAAACACTAGATTTGAAAAAGATTATCGCACTGTTTTTGTTGAAGTTATTGAAGATGAAAATAATAGTTTTTATAAGAATAGGAGAAATAATAATTTTTAATATGGGCCATTGAAAAATATTAGATATTTAAAAATGTTTTTAACACAGTTAGATGTGCTGTTTGGTCACATTTTAATTATATTAAAAGGAGTAATAAATCATGAGGCTCACAAAACAATCTAAAATAAGAATGATAGAAAATTTTTATGGACTCGATGTTATGTTTTTTGGAGAAAACGCATCTAAAAAAGTTTCAAAAGTATGTTGCCCTGCTTTGTTAGAGGAATATGCCGTAAATAAAGGGGTTCTTTTATCTATTGTTGGGGAAATGTACGAATTGATGGGTCATTCTCCGAAAGATGTAAAAAAATACACCAAAGTCAATCGCATGATAGAAGAATCTGTTGTTCCTATGGTTTTTCACGCTAAGGACTGGGCAAAAGATGTTTTAAATTTGGATGAATCTAGAATGTTGATTAGAAAAGATATTGAAAACTATCTTTCAGAAAATGTTGATGACGAAAATTCTGTCGATATTGATGAATTAATTGAGTCTAAAGTGTTAGATAAAATGTATTCAATTTCAACGGATAATTTGTTGGTTGTTAGTGCCATGGCTGAATCAAAACATCCTCTCAATTTGAAAAAGCCAGAAGGGAGGGTTTTGATGAGTGCGTATAGGGTTATCCGTGATTCTCTGATAGAGTCTGCTCAGTTAATCAGGGAATCTGTTGATTTAAATAGTTAAAATAAAATTAAAATTGAATTATGAGTGAATCAGATGAACTTTATAATTTTCTAATACATAGGCGAACTATTCATTCGAAAAAATTAATAAAAAAAGAACATATAAAAAAGGAGCCCAATGCATCTAATTTATCTCATAAGATAAAATATAGAGAAGAAAAAAATATAGACCCATTCAATTCTATTTTGTATTTAGAATTTAATAAATATTTAAAAAAGATGGGTATTCCAGATAATTTTTTTGATTTAGATGTATTGGGCAACTGTTTGAGAAAAATATATTATGAAAAAATGGGAATAAAGGGGAAAAGAATTTCCCCTTTTTTTATGCTTGAACAATATTATGGTAAAAATATTTTTTCCCATTTAAATAAACTTGGAATAGAATTAGAAGCAAATTTTGAAGATAAGAATTTTTTTTATATCATTATAAAAACCGATAATGATACGAATGATATAAAAAAGGAAGATTTATTATTTTTTAAATATAAATATGATTTAATATTAACATTAATTCATGACAAGTTTAAATTCGAAGAAATGATATTTATTTTTCAGGAAAATTCGAAATATATTTTTGAAAAGATGAAAATAAATCATGAAATTTTATCAGATTTCATGCCAAAATTGAAAGAACTTTATATAAAAAATATACCCCGATTAAAAACTCCAAAAAAATTTTCTGAGTTTTCTATAGAATGTGACTCATGTAAATTTAATATTATTTGTAAAAAAGATAGGTTAAAAGAAATTGCTAATAACAGAAAAAAAGAAACGATTTCTAAATTCATTTTATAAATATATTTATAAAATGGGAAGTGCCAGAAGGGTAATAATATGATTATAACTTTCCCCATGATTGTTTCTCCATCAATTCCAGAAGAATTTATTGTACCAATTGCTAAAATGTTGGAGAGATATATTCTTATTAAAAAATTAGATAAATTTTTTTCAATTGCGAGAAATATGACTAAAACTCAAGCGAATTTTTATTTTAAAAGAGTTGTAACAAAAATGCTTGAAGAGAATGAAAATATCTTGGAAGAAAGTGGTATTTATGATGAACTGGTTATAAGTTCATTATTATCTGAAGATATTCCGTTAGATAAGCGCTTGGAAGGAGAAGATACAACTAGGAGCTCTCCTTATGATACATCTCGCGTGTCTAAATCAAAAATCGGGCAGTATTTAAAAGCAAAAGAAGGGCTTGAAAAATATAAAAATAAAAAACTTCATTTAGATCCTGCAACGGTAAAACAATATGAAAAGACAATTAGAATGTTTGAGCTTGAAAAGGAACATAGAAAGCAGACAGAAGATTTAATGAGATTTGAAAGGATGAAAGACAAAGATAAATGGGCGGAAGAAGAACGTGAATTGAGGAGAAGAGAAGCTGAGTTGAGGCAAAATGCCCAGGAAATACAAAATATAAGAGCTCAAATTGAAAGACAAAAACTTGATTTGGAACATGAAAAAAATAGAACGCAACGGGAGAAAGATAGAAGATTATTAGATGTGAAAGAAAAAGAGTTAGAAATAAAGGAAAAAGAATTTAAAAATAAGTTAAAAAAATATGAAATAGATGCAAAACTGGATGCCGAAAGATTGAAAAAAATGAAAGAAGATAGAGAAAGAGAAGCAAAATCTGTTGAAGTAAGATCGTTAAATATGTCAACAGATTTAGCATTAGAACCAACCTTTATGACAATTAAATTTAAAGACGGAAATGAACTTCTTGGAATTAAAGTTGTTCCATTTTTTATTAAAAGTGATGTTCCTTTGATATCTCTTTTAATGGCAGATGCCAAAATAACTGGAATTTCTGCGGCTCTTCAAAGCATAAAAAGAAAAATATTGGGAGCTTTTTATAGGTATAAAATTTTTCTCAAAAGAAGATTTAGTTTTGGTCTTGCTGGTGGAACAAAAGAACTCACAGGTAATCCTAAACATGATATTATTTACTCGGCGACTAAATACAGAAAGAGATTATTTGTTTTGATCGATGCAAATGAAGTGAATCCTGATTTTTTTAAGAATAGTGCTAATATAAGAAGATTGTTTAAACTAGGGTGGTCAAATCTATTATTTTTTGATGATGTTCATAAAAGAGTTTATTTTTGTATGAAAGATGATAAAGGTTTATGCAACTCTTTATCATTGCCAGCAATTTTTTCTACTCTTGGAAATAGAGAAAATTTATATAATAGCCTTGAAGATGCAAGAACTGCAACAACACCGTTCTTTAGGGCTAAAATTCCATCTAAAAAAATTTTGGGGGAAAATGATACCATGGTAAACAAAAAAATTAATAAAAAAATAGAAGAATATAGAAATAGCATCTTGGATGAAAGTGTTATGTTAGATGAAAATATGATTTCTGATTTTTTCGATAAGGTTAAAAATATTTCAATAAAAAATTTCTTTAAAGATTTTTTTTCAATCACAAAATCTGCCGATAAAGAAAAAGAATTAACGAAAGTTTCTAAAAAGTATAATAATTTACCACCTGTTTCAGAAGGATTTGTAAATAGAGTTTTTTCTAAAATAGATAGAGGATATGAATCAAATCGACAATATGCATTTAATGTTTTGAAAAATACACTTAAAGGAACTCCGGCAAAAATTACGAACGAAGAATTACAAAAGTTCTCTACAATGATTGCCTCGGCCGGGGCAGTAAGATCTAAAATTAAAGGTGATTCATCGAAAAATGAAACAAAAAAAGTTTTAATGAAAATTGGAGACAGAATTTCAGAAATGTCTCCAGAACAATTGGGTGAAATAAGAAAATTTTTGAATCTTGGTGTTATTATAGCTGGAATTGCTATGTTGAAAAAGCCTTTATTTGATTTTTTAAATCACAATGCAGAGATGGAGTATGCATTAAAAAATAAAGAAGTGTTAGTACCAGGTGCAGAAGTGTCCGAATCTCATGGTGGGTTGAAAATAATTGCTGTGGCGGCTGCTTTTATTTTATTTGCCTTTATAATCTCTTTTAAAAGGGGCAAGAATGATTAAACATAATACAACTCCCGCAATGGAAAACAATGGGGAAATTCAGTCTGATATTACAAATTTGGAATTGTATTCTCCGACTGCTCCCTTTAGATTGCCTTTGAGAATAAAAGATTTTGATAATGAAAAATTGTTAACAAGATTTGTAAAGAATTGTGAAAGATTGATTAGAAATAGTTACGAATATCGATTATGGAAAAATTATATTATCGATGTTTTAAATATAAATAATTGCGCAATAACAGAAGAATCTGGAGAAGAATTGACGATAGAATTACATCATCATATTCCTTCTCTCTTTACATTTGTAAAAACTATAATTATAGAACATATTGAAAATGAAAGAGAATTTTCAACATTTGATATATGTTTAAAGGCAATCGAATTGCATTTTCAGAATAGACTCGGTTATGTAACTCTTATAAAATCAATGCACGAAAAATTTCATAAGGGATTTTTAGATATCCCAATTGATCTTGTGAGAGGAAATTATAATTATTTTTTAGAAGAATATAAGGATTACATACCAGATGAGGATATGGAGATAATAAATTCCAGGCTTGCTGTGAATACATCGAATTGTTCATGGAGCAAAAATAATTATCCAATCACGAATACAGGGTAGATTACATGTCATATTCTTCAGATATAAGAAAAAAAGCAAAGATATTATTAAAAAGTTATGAAAATAAAAGAGATCAATGTGAAAAATATGATGATATAAAAAAGAAACTCTGTCGTGATAAATGGGTATTGAAGGGGAAAAAAGTATCTATAAAATTTTTAGAATCAAAATTAAAAGGCTGTGAAAAAGATCAAAATCCTGATTTGTGTAGAAAATCTTTGGAATCTGCTATAAAAAAGTATGCCCTAAAAAGAGATGAATATCAAGAAAGGGTGGATTGTTTTAAAACAGATAATCCAATAAAATGCAGAAATGAAATAATTAAAAAATATCAGAAAAAACAATTAAATGAAAATTTATCAACTTATATTGATAAAAAGATAACTTTATTTTTATAGAACAAGTTATATAAACTGTTCGATTAACAAACAATAAAACACCGTAAAAACTTTAAGTTCCAACTTTATAAATTTTTATTTCAAAAATATGGTTGTTAAAAGGATAAAAACATGATCATAGATGAAAAATTATCCAAATATATTGACGATAAAATTGATGAAAAGATAGAAAATTTAGATGAGATTGCTTTTGCAATGGTTTATACTAGTGCCGCCTTAGTTTATATGCTCACAACTATTTATAATAATTATTTATCGAGCATGGCAAGAGCATGTAAAGCATATGCCGGTTCTGCAAAAACTGTTTGTAATTTAAAATATAAAATATCTATAAATGAAAAAATGGCAAAAAAAGCTAAGGAACTATTAAATACAAAATGCAATAAAGCAAAAGATGCTTCGAGATGTAGAGCTGAAATGAAAAGAAAAATAAAATATTATGAAGATAACATTAAAAATTTAAAACAAGATTTAAAAGATTTGAAAAATTATAGCCTTAAATAATAAAAGGGAAATATAATGGAATTGATAACAGATGAAATAAGAAAAAATGCTAAGGTTTCATATAATATAAAATATACATCTCCTTATTATAAGGCAAAAAGTAATGGGATAATTTTTCAATCTCCTTCTTTAGAAATTATTGAAAAAAATCTTTTTTATCTTTTATCCCATTCCCAAGAAAGAAAACTCATGCAAAGATATTATATGAAACCTTCTTATTTATCGTATGACGAATATGGAACCATCGCTTTAGAATTTTTATTGATGTATGTAAATAATGTTTTTACTCCTGAAGACTTTGTTATGGATAAAGTTATTGTCCCAGAATTTGGGGCTATTTTAGAAATATCAAATTCAAAATTTCAAAATGATGAATTAACCGATTATACAAGTGTAAATTGGTAAAAATATGATAATCAAAAAAGAATTTACAGTTTTAAAAGGAACGAAAAATTTAGTTTCATACAATGAATCCTCTGTCACAGAAATTGATCCCACAGTTTCTGGTCGTAGATTATATTTTTTGGTAGGTCTCGCAAAAAATAAAATCAGACATCATGCATCAGATAAAGTCATTTCTTTTCTAAAAAATGTGAACGGCATAAGAGATAAAGAACTCAGAGTTGTTTCTTTGAATGATTACATTCTCCCCGTGACTTACAACGTTCCAACCAAAAGAATATTTATCAATTTAGATTTTTATGGGATTAAAGATATTTTAAATTTAAAACCGATTCCCGCTTATGCGGCAACTTTTTATGGGATTATATTTAAATATCTTGTTGACAATCCGAGTTTTGTGAGTGAAAGTTATGCGCAACCAATAACTAAATATTTACTTTCTTTATTTGTAAGACTTTTTGGAAAACAATATGGCTTATTGAGTACGTATTCAAATAATATTATTTTTTTAAAATTTATTATAAATTGTTATGTTTTGAGCTCATTTTTTGGAGCAAGCAATTGCTATAAAAAAGCATATTCTTTATCTGGTTTTGATTATAAACCTTATGAAGAAAAATTAAATAAATACAATTTTTCTTCTATAGATGATTTTATAAAAGCATTATCTGAATTAAAAATTCTCCCAGGCATAAATAAATATGTCTTATCCTCAACCGTTTTAAAATTTTTACAATTGAATTTTCTTCCTGCTTTAGAAGATCCGGCTAGATTCATTGCGGTTTTATCAACATCTGAGATAAGCGGGAATGGAATTGTTCCTTCGTTTATTTATAAATATAATGAAAAAGAATTTAATAAAATAATTAATTTATCTAAAAATATTATGCAGAGAAAAAAAATATAATAATCAGATCTTAATAAAATTAAATCTTGACAAACCCCGTCCATGTGTAGTAGTTTCTTCTTATTTGAGAATCCCTTCAAACTCCCCAATCTATAAAATGAAAGGAAGCGTTTATGATTTCTGAAACTTTTGTTGAGTCTTGTTTTCATCTTCTTCTTACTAAAAATCTTCCCCCTCAGAAAGAAAATGTTGTTTTTAGAGATATACAGAATATCTTAGCATTTCTTGAAAAGCAAAAAAATATCGAAATTCCAATTTCAATGGAAAATAAGTTTAGATGTTTACAAAATTTGTCATTCATGAGAGCCAATGGGAAAAGTGTAGCTAATTCAATAGATAGCATAACAAGCAGTGAAAAATATAAGGATTTAAAAGCTTATTTAAATAAAATAAGCAGTGTTGAATTATCAAGCCAGGAAATAAATGATTATATCCAACAAATTTTAATGAAGAAAAAAATAATAAACATATTTTCAAACTTCGATGATCTAAATTTTTTAACAGAAAGTTTAAATGAAGGAACGTTCGAATCGTTAGATGATATTATTTTAAAATATGAAAAAACCATTAAAAAACTATACAGAAATTTATCAAATCAAAATAGAACTGAATTAATTGAAAATTCTTCATCTTTGAATTTTGAAAAAGATGATTTCACATGGGTCTTGAATAAGACTCTTTCCAAATATGATAGTTTAAGCACAACGCCATCCGGATTTCAAATTTTAGATGATTATGTTTTTAATCACGGGGGATTTGAGCCGTCCAGATTATACATTATTGCAGGCATGCCAGGTTCTGGCAAATCCACTTTTCTTAATAATCTTATCGTTAAATCCGCTACATTAAATTGGGGAAATCCAGAAAAGAAAAAGGTATATGTTTATGTGACAATGGAAAATACGATTGAAGAAGCATTGTTAAGAACATATCAAGCTCTCTATTTAAAGAAAACAAGAGATGTTATTGAGGAAATTAAGAATGGAGTGGATATAAAAAAGAGATTTCAAGAAAAATTAGAAGTGAATAATGCTGTTATTATTATGAAATATTTTAGACCAGATTCTGTGACCCCCACTGATTTATCATCTCTTATTCAAGATATCAAAATGGAATATGGTGATGATTCTATTGTTGGATTATATGTTGATTATTTAGATCTTTTGACAATTGATTTTCATGAAGATTTATATCGTTTGAAACTTGGCTATATAACAATGGAATTAAAAACAGTCGCTGTTGAGCATAACATCCCTCTTATTGTTCCTACCCAATTAGGCAGAGGTTCATATAAAATTAAAGATGCCAATTCTCTCACTCTTGATTTAGTTACGGAATCAGTTAAAAAAGTCGAGCATAGTGATACAATTATGTTATTGGGCAGAGATCCGTTTGATAATAATAAAGTTCTTATGAGCATTGGTAAAAATAGATCTGGGGTAAGTAATGTAAAATTAGAATTTGATGTAGATTTTACCAGATTTAATTTTAAAAATGGTAGAAAATTATCAATGGAAGATTCAAAGAAAAGAAAAAATGATTTAAAGAGTTTTGATGAATTTAATTCTATCTCCTCTGCCCCTAATTCATTTAGTGCAATATAAATTATAAAAAATCTTAGATTTTTTGCTGTTAAATTTTTTGTAGTAACAAAAAACAAATCATTTAGTATATAATTTTAATAATTAATAATTTTGGAGGATAAAAAAGATGCTTAAAAATAAAGATTATCTTGAGATGTTGAAAGAAGCGGTTGCTAACAATGACACCTATGATGATGTCCAACCCACTGGTAAATATGAAAGAGAAATGCTTGACCCTATTTTGAGTTATAAAGGAGATGGGAAATTAGAAACCAATCGGGAACTTGGAAATATTATTGAACAATTTTACTTTGGCGAAGATGAAGATGTGGCAGATGTAGAGGAAGAAACGGAAACTCCTGAAGAAGAGGAAGAAACGGAAACTCCTGAAGAAGAGGAAGCAGAACTTCCTGAAGAAGAAGAGGAAGAAGTAGAAGAAAGTTTTAATATTTATAATGATCGTGTTTTGAAAAAACTTATTTCCGAGATGGAAATTACTTTAAAGGGGCCTCTTAACAAGCCTGAAGATGAGGAGGAAGAAGAGGAAGAAGAAGTTTCTGAGGGAGATGAAACCACTGAAGAGGAAGCAGAACTTCCTGAAGAAGAGGAAGAAACCCCCGAGGAAGAAGAGGAAGAAACCCCCGAGGAAGAAGAGGAAGAAGAAAACGTTCAGGAAATGATCTCCTTCTTTGAAAAAGAACTTTTATAATTTAAATTGATATTATTTATCGTACCATCTTATGATATATAAAAATATGCCCTTGGTCTTGAATCAAGGGCATATTTAACATATAACTGCAAATAATTTAGAGAATATTCCATCGAAAGGACTATTTAATGAAAGAATTGAAAATATATTATAATAATGGGAATATAATGAATATTGATTTAAATGAAAAATTATACGAAGAAATCATTAAAAATAAAGAAGAGATTATAAAAAATATTTCTGAAAATAATTTAATCATAATTGAAGATGACGAAAATATAATATTTACCAAAACATTAAATATGGTAGGTATGTCTATCACAGAAAAAAAATATCAAGAAAAAGATGAAATGAATAGTGATGGCTATGTCATTGAAAGGAGGAACAATGAATAATTATTTACTTTTAGGGGGCATTCTTTTAATTTTTCTTGTCGAAATTTTTTTCAATATATACAGAGAAAGAAAAATCAATAAATTGAGTGTAGTAAATCAGGCATTTCTTATAGATAAATTCACAACATATATTTCAATATTAAAATTTTTTATGGAAGAATCCTATAGAATAATTTATAATAATTTTTTATTGCTCAATGATATTGAAGGATATAAAATAAATAACGACGAAAAAATAAAATATTCAAAAGATTTCGTATCTTTGACCTTTAAATTCATGGGTCCAAATTTTGAATCCTTTTTTATAAAGGTATTTGGAAATAGAGAAACATTGATTTTTTATATGTTAAGATATTTTGAAGAAAAAGAAGAAGAAAAAGTTTTGGAAAAAGATTATAAAACATTAGCTACAACAGGACTTGATGAGGCACACAATGGCTGATAATATTCTAAATAAAATTAGAAATAAAATTTTAGGCAATAAAATTGATGTTGAAGATTTTGCCACAAATAAGGCATTAGATACATTAAATCTTTATAAAAATAAAGATAGCCGCTTAGGTTATCTTGAATTGATAAGATCTGTTGTTTCAAAGGCCGAAATTAATAATACAGAATTTAAATCTTTGAATTTTGGAGGGATAAATAGTGCCGGTGGCCCAGAACTTTTTGGTCAAAAAAGAAGATTATCCAGATACTCATTATTTGAATCAATCAAGACATATATTCCATTCTGCAATCGAGCCTTAAATGTTTTAGTTGATAATATTCTTTCTCCAGATGATTTAACCAAGATTTCTCTTATTGTTTCCGGCGAAGATTCCGTAAATGAAAAAGAACAATATGAAATAAAAAAACTCATAGATACAATTAAATTAGAAAAATATTTAAATCAAATTATTAAAAATACTTTGCTTTTTGGGGATTATTTTGTCGAAATAACAACCACACGAAATGCATTATTAAATAAAATAATGCTGACAGAAAATCAAGAAGATTATTATATATTAAAAGAAACATTTAAAATCAGAAATGAAAACAGAAGAATAGAAAAAAAGGAAATATCATTTGCTCTGGATTTTAGAACGTCAAATGAAGATATATCAGAATTATTTTTAAATGAAGATGATTCCAAAAATATAAAAACTGATAAAGAAAATGAAATAAATAAGGAAGATCTCTCTTTAGTTTTACATAATCCATCAAGAGTTGTTAAATTACAAACAGAATTATATCCGGTTTGCATGGGATATCTTGTTTTTCCCATATATACCCAAAACAGAAGACTTTCATTTGAACAAGAAGAATTAAATCAATTTTGTAATAAAATAACAGAAAAAGTAAGAAAATCTTTAATGTTGAATAATGATTTGGATGAAAAAACTAAAGACGACATTAAAAATGTTATAAGAAATGTAGCTGGGTTATCCGGGCGTGATTTATTTTATGTCCGATATGTTCCCCCGGATATGATGCAACATTTTATTTTGCCATCTGATAAATATCTTCCCTATGGAGAATCAGTTTTTGATTCTGTGGCTTTTTCAGCAAAAGTTTTAATTGCGCTCGAATCCGCATTGGCAATACAAAGAATAAATAAATCTACTGAAAGATTAAAAATTGGTGTTGAAATAGGAATGTCCAGAGATGCGGCCAAAATGGTTCAGGCCCTTCAAGAAGAATTGGAAAAGAAAAAAATATCTCTGGATGATTACGCCACAATAGATAGCATTCCATCTTCAATATCCACATTTGAAAATATTTATGTTCCTCAAAGAGATGGGAAAGAATTTGTTTCTATAAATACATTCAATGAAGGAAATGTGGATATAAGATCTAAAATAGAGGATTTAAAATTCCTGCGAGATCAAATAGTTAGCGCTACTATGGTGCCTCCAAGCTTCATTGGTATAGAAGAGAACCTTTGCGTGTCCTTAAGTACCCGAATTCATTTGATAAATGGCACGACGAAGACTCTTGAAGAACTTATAATTATGTATGAAAATGGAGAAAAAATTCCTGATGTGTATTCATGCGATAAAGATGGCAATATTGTTCCGGGAAAAATCACATGGGCTGGAAAGACTAGATTAAATACTCAATTGATAAGAGTTTGGCTGGATAACGGTAAATATGTGGATACGACATTGGATCATCCTTTTATGTTAAGGGATGGGACGTATAAAGAAGCTCAATATTTGGAAGAAGGCGATTCTTTAATGCCTTTTTATACAAGAACTGCAAATTATTTGAAAAGCAAAAGAGGGAGTTATCAACAAGTTTATTTTCCGGGATCCAATACGTGGATTCTTATACATCAAGCATTTGCAAATTATTGGAAAATATATCCTGATAATGAAAATAAATATAATATTCACCATATTAACATGAATCCTCTGGCTCTTCATGACAGATTAAAAAATGTTTTTTCAGAAGAAGAGTTAGGATCAATTTTAAGTAAAAATAAACCGAGTTATAAAGTAGCAAATAGATTAAATCATAAAGTTGTCAAAACTGAATTGCTTGAAGGATTATATGATACTGGTGATATTAGAATTGAAGAATATCATAATTTTGCCACAGAATCAGGAGTGTTTGTTCATAATTCAAATAAAAATGCTTTGACCCAGGAAAATATTTTATTCGCAAGAACAGTTATCAATTATCAAAAAATATTCAGTGAGAGTTTTACCTCATTGGTTCATAAGATTATAAAAATAATTGATCCTGAAAATTATTTTAATTATTTAGATTGCGGCATTGGATTTCAGCCACCTAAAAATTTACAATTCGAGACAGAATCGAGAAATATAAATGATATAGTCTCAATGATAAATTCATTAAAAGAATTAGGCATTCCAGTGGAATATCTTAAGAAAAAATATCTTATAACTATGGATTGGGAGGAAATAAATAAAATAACTCTTAATCAAAATGTTGATGATCATTTTAAACCTCAAAAATCTTCTGAAGAACAGGGGTTCTAATATCATGTCAGAAAAAAATATAGAAAAAAATAATATTTCTTATTTAATAGCAGAGCAAATGGATCCTTATGGAGGTTTTTCAATGTCAGACAATGAAGGTGAGAAAGAAGATGATAACAAACAAAGTGAAAATAACAGCGAAGAAAAACTTTTAAACATCCAAAGAGCTTATGCTATTAAACTTATATATTCAAAATTAATAGCATTATATAATGAGTTTTCAAATGTTTTCCCCATTGGCGATGATGAAATAAAAGATAAAAAAGAAGAAATTAAAAGAATAATTGATCATATGGAATTTTTTATGAAAAATGTGGATGCCTATGAAGGTAAAATAGATGAAATAATAAATCTATTCAATGATTTTTTTAAACAATCTTTGATTTATTTTAAAGAAAAAG
>Ga0114934_10000518_pt1 | contig 24686 bp, 22 predicted proteins | sample 4SBtaG_2_FD_99695 | JGI IMG/M metagenome (GOLD analysis project Ga0114934, IMG submission 99695) | Deep subsurface microbial communities from Kolumbo volcano to uncover new lineages of life (NeLLi) - 4SBTROV10_white metaG | ecosystem: Environmental > Aquatic > Marine > Volcanic ...
AATAGGCATGACTAAGCAAGTCAATGATTTGGCTAATCGTGCTAGACTTAATCAATTAAAACCAGACGATATTCAAGGCGGAACATATACTGTTACCAATGTTGGTACTTTTGGTAGCATTATGGGAACACCAATTATTAATCAGCCCCAAGTTGGTATTTTAGCGCTCGGAGCCATTCGTAAAGTACCTGCTGTAATAGAAACTTCCGAAGGTGATTTTGTTGGTATTCGTTACAAGATGTTTATGTCGCATTCATATGACCATCGTGTTGTAAATGGTGCTCTTGGAGGACAATTTGTAAAAGCTGTAAAAGATTATCTCGAAGCTTGGGATAATGATAGAGAAATATAATTTTCAAATTATAAATTATTTAAAACCTAATCCTTAAAAACGATTGGGTTTTTGTTTTTCACAGCATAACTATTTATTACCTTTACAGGATTATAAAATATTTGATTTAATGCAGCTTAATTTAACCAAGCCTATTTGTTTTTTCGATTTAGAAACCACAGGTGTTAACATTTCAAAAGATAGAATTGTAGAGATTTCTATTTTAAAAGTATTTCCTAACGGCACTGAAGAATGTAAAACATGGTTGGTTAATCCAGAAATGATAATTCCAAAAGAAGTCATCGCTATTCATGGAATTACTAATGAAAAAGTAGCTAGCGAGCCAACTTTTAAAGCTATTGCTAAAGATGTTCAGGCAATGATTAAAGATTCCGATTTGGGAGGCTTTAATTCTAACCGTTTTGATATTCCTCTTTTAGCGGAAGAAATGCTACGAGCTGAACTAGATTTTGATATGAAAAATCGAGTTTCTGTAGATGTACAAACTATTTTTCATAAAATGGAACAACGCACATTAGTAGCTGCATATAAGTTTTATTGCGATAAAAATTTGGATGATGCGCATAGTGCTGAAGCTGATACATTAGCAACCTACGAAGTTTTAAAAGCACAAGTGGCAAAGTATGAAGACCTTGAAAACAATACTAAGTTTTTATCTAATTTTAGTTCGCGAAAAAAGTTTGCGGATTTTGCTGGCTTTATTAATTTTAATAAAAAAGGAGAGGAATGTTTTTCATTTGGTAAACATAAAGGGAAGCGTGTCGTTGATGTACTTGATAAAGAGCCAGGTTATTTTGGGTGGTTACTCAATGCCGATTTTCCATTATACACAAAAAAAGTGCTCACAGCAATTAAATTAAGAGCATTTAACAATAAATTAGATTAATGTCATTCTTAGCAAAACGAAGAATCTCAATTATATTCTCATGAAAATTATTTGCATAGGAAGAAACTATACAGAGCATATAAAGGAATTAGAAAACGAAAAACCTACAGATCCTGTTGTGTTTTTAAAGCCAGACACTTCTATTTTACTTAAAAAACAACCGTTTTTTATACCCGATTTTTCTAACGATGTGCATTATGAAGTGGAAATATTGGTAAAAATCGACAAAGTGGGGAAACATATTGACAAAAAATTCGCACATAAATATTATAATGAAATAGGTTTAGGTATAGATTTTACAGCACGAGATTTACAAAGCCAATTAAAAGCAAAAGGTTTACCTTGGGAAAAGGCTAAAGCCTTTGATGGTGCTGCGGTAATAGGGAAGTGGTTGCCAAAAAGCAACTTTAAAGATGTAGATAATATTGTCTTTAGTTTATATAAAAATGATACCCTTGTTCAAGATGGAAATACCAACTTAATGCTTTGGAAAATAGGGGGGTTAATCGAATATGTGTCAAAATATTTTACTTTAAAGATTGGAGATATTATCTTTACAGGCACTCCAGCAGGAGTTGGCAAAGTTGTTGCTAATGATAAATTAAAAGGATTTATAGAAAAAGAAGAACTATTTTCAATAACAGTAAAATAAATGGAACAACATTATAAACTTGATAGAGTAAGAGAGTTGGCTGATAATGATACCGACTTTATTAAAACTTTGGCTATGACCTTTTTAGATGAGGTGCCAGAAGATGCAAAACTATTGCAAATTGCTGTAGTAAGTAAAGACTATTTAGCAGCTTATAAATCTGCCCATAAAATGAAACCTACTATAGATATGTTTGAGTTAGGTGTACTTGATGATTTGGTTGAAGTACAAGAATGGGGAAGACTTGAGCAACGTGATAAAGATATTTCCGATAAACTAGATATAGTTATGATAGCAATAGAGAATGCTATTGACGAGATTAAGGTTGACTTTAATTTATAATGCAAGCAGAAATAATTACCATTGGCGATGAAATTCTCATTGGTCAAATTGTGGATACTAATTCAGCATTTATTGCAAAAGCACTTAATAAAATAGGTGTTTCTGTATATCAAATAACGTCTATTCAAGACGAAAAAATTCATATTTTAAAAGCTATTTCCGAAGCAGAAAACAATGCTGATATCATCATCATTACTGGAGGATTAGGGCCAACAAAGGACGATATTACTAAAACTACAATTGCTGAATATTTTAATGATGTATTAGTTCTAAACGATTCTGTTTTAAAAAACATAGAATCAATCTGGAAAAAATATGTTACACAACCGCTAACTCAAGTTAATATTAATCAAGCTTTAGTACCATCAAGAGCAAAAGTTCTAATGAATCGTTTTGGGAGTGCTCCAGGAATGTGGTTAGAAAAAGAAGGCAAAGTATTTATATCACTTCCAGGTGTACCTTTTGAGATGAAAGCTTTAATTACTAATGAGGTTATACCAAATCTTCAAAAGCAATTTAAACTCCCTTTTATTTTGCATAAAACATTGCTTACTTATGGATTAGGTGAAAGCATGTTAGCTGCTAGAATTGAAGATTGGGAAGATCATCTTCCAGAATTTATCAAGTTGGCCTATTTACCTAATCTTGGTAAAGTAAGATTACGCTTATCTGCAAAAGGAATAGATAAAGAAGGTATTATTGCCGAAATGAATAAACAATTAGATTTGTTGTTACCTCAAATTAAAGATGTGTTTGTAGGCTATGAAGAAGATGGCGCACTAGAATCTATAATAGGAAAGCAATTAACAGTTTTAGGAAAAACACTGGCAACTGCCGAAAGTTGTACTGGAGGAAAGATTGCTGAACAAATTACAGCACATTCAGGAGCATCAGTATATTTTAAAGGAAGTGTAGTTAGTTATGCTACACAAGCAAAAATTGATGTTTTAAATATTGATAAACGTTTAATTGAAGACTTCTCAGTAGTGAGTAGTCAAGTAGCCGAAGCTATGGCAACAAATGTTCAACAGCTTTTTAAAGTAGATTATGCTATTGCAACAACAGGAAATGCTGGCCCAACAAAGGGCGATGCCGATGCTGATGTCGGTACTGTTTATATTGCTATTGCTACACCAACACAGGTTTATGCGAAAGAATTTCAATTGGGTAATCATCGTACAAAAGTGATTCAAAAAGCTGTGAATAAAGCTTTTGAAATGCTTCAAAAAGAAATTTTTTAAAATTGACAAAATAAAGTTTGCCAAATATCAAAGAATTTGTAAATTTGCACCTCGTTTTAAAACAACAAAATTTTTAAAGTTAGATATCATGTCAAGAGTTTGTGAACTTACAGGAAAAAAGGCGATGGTTGGAAACAACGTATCTCACGCATTGAATAGAAATAAGCGTAAATTTAACGTTAACCTATTAAAAAAACGTTTTTACATTCCTGAAGAAGATAAGTGGGTTACTTTAAAAGTTTCAGCGGCTGCGTTGAAGACTATCAATAAAATAGGCATTTCTGCTGTAATTAAAGACGCTAAATCTAAAGGATTTTTAAAATAATAGCCGTAAAAGTTAAAGATAAGTACAATGGCAAAAAAAGGAAACAGAGTTCAAGTAATATTGGAATGTACAGAGCATAAAGCAACTGGACAATCAGGAACTTCAAGATATATTACAACAAAAAATAAAAAGAATACACCAGACAGATTAGAGATTAAAAAATTTAATCCAATCTTGAAGCGTATGACAGTTCATAAAGAAATTAAATAATTAGAGATTTTTACTTAAAGTAAAAATGTCAAATGTAACACATTTGAATCATGGCAAAGAAAGCAGTAGCATCATTACAAACAGGATCTAAACGTTTAACAAAAGCGATAAAAATGGTGAAGTCTCCAAAATCTGGAGCTTATATGTTTGTGGAATCAATTATGGCACCAGATCGTGTAAATGACTTTTTAAATAAGAAATAAATATATTTTTTAATAGATAAGATATTTATAAGCTGCTTTCAATTAGAAAGCGGCTTTTATTTTATCTTTACATTTCGTTTTATAACTAAGCCAAATTATAAGATGGATTAAAAGAATAAACCTTAAATACATGAGTTTTTTTAAAAAAATATTCTCTTCTGATAAAAAGGAAACCTTAGACAAAGGGTTAGAAAAATCAAAATCATCATTCTTTTCAAAACTTAATAAAGCTGTTGCAGGAAAGTCTAAAGTTGATGCTGATGTTTTAGACAATCTTGAAGAAGTCCTTGTTACTAGCGATGTTGGTGTAGATACAACACTTAAAGTCATTGATCGTATCGAGGCTAGAGTTGCTAAGGATAAATATTTAGGGATCTCAGAACTCAACCAAATGCTAAGAGAAGAAATTGCAGGGTTATTATCTGAAACAAATTCAGGTGAGGCAACTGAGTTTACAATTCCTGAAGACAAAAAACCATATGTAATTATGGTGGTTGGTGTTAATGGTGTTGGTAAAACTACAACCATTGGTAAGTTAGCTTATCAATTTAAAAAACAAGGGTTAAATGTCGTTCTTGGTGCTGCAGATACCTTTAGAGCTGCGGCAATAGACCAGCTTCAGGTTTGGGCAGATCGTGTAGAAGTGTCAATGATAAAACAAGATATGGGAAGTGATCCTGCTTCTGTGGCTTTTGATACCTTACAAAGTGCAGTAACCCAAAATGCAGATGTGGTTATTATAGATACGGCTGGGAGATTGCACAATAAAGTAAATTTAATGAATGAGCTTACTAAAGTAAAGCGTGTGATGCAAAAAGTTGTTCATGATGCGCCTCATGATGTACTTCTTGTTTTAGATGGCTCAACTGGTCAAAATGCGTTTGAACAAGCCAAACAATTTACAGCTGCTACCGAAGTTACTTCGTTAGCTGTAACTAAACTAGATGGAACTGCTAAAGGTGGTGTTGTTATTGGTATTAGTGACCAATTCCAAATTCCAGTAAAATATATAGGAGTAGGAGAAGGAATAGAGGATTTACAAGTCTTTAATAAATTCGAATTTGTAGATTCCTTTTTTAAGTAATACCTTATCATGCATATAAACGAGTCTGCCTCAATACCAGAGGTAGGACTCCATTTTTAGTGTATGAGTTTCAACATATATCATAATCTTCATATTAAAACTTCTCCAAAAGAGGTATTTGATGCTGTGTCTTTACCCAAGCATCTAGACAATTGGTGGACATTAAAAAGCTCTGGTGTACCAGAATTAGATGCAGAATACAATCTAAATTTTACCGATGATTACAATTGGTATTGTAAAGTATCTCAAGTAAAATCAAATGAATCATTTCATTTAAAAATGACAAAATCTGATGATGATTGGAATCCTACCACATTTGGTTTTGAATTAAAACCTGAAAACAATGGTACGATAGTCATGTTTAGTCATACAAATTGGATAATCGATAACCAAGAGTTTAAACAGTCATCTTTTTGTTGGGCAATGTTACTCAATGGATTAAAAAACTATCTTGAAAAAGGAGACATTGTTCCTTTTGCAGAAAGAAATTAAACAGATTATCTGTCATTCCTACTTAGGCAGGAATCCAAAGTTTTACTTTTGACATCCCATTTTTTACTATTTTAGTGCAAAACACTAATTATGCTTAAAATTTTATATTTATTCCTAGTTACATTAATTCTTTCTTGTAATAATAAGTCAACAGATGCTGTCACAGAGAGAGAAATTCCTCCAGTTGTTAAAGACTCAACCGATTTTAGAGAGTTTCGTGTATTAGATTCTAGATATATTAGAAAAGATGACTTATGGAAACCTTTTAATAAAGAATTAAAAGATTTTACAGAAAAAACATATAATAGTTTAAAGCCACTAGTTTTAGAGCAAGATATTCCTACACTTCAAAAACACATCGTTGACGGTAATTTAAGTTACAAAAAGCTTACTAAATTTTATTTGTATCGAATTAGAAAATTTGACAGGTTAAACCCTCTTTCGTTAAATTCTGTTATTACCTTGAATCCTAAAGTGATAAGTCAAGCAAAACAAAAAGACAAAGAATTTCGTAACAAAAAGCTTAAACATCCTATTTTTGGAATGCCAATTCTTTTAAAGGATAATATAAATGCAGCTAGTATGCCAACAACGGCAGGAGCTGTAGCTTTACAAGGAAATACTGTAGAAGATGCATTTATTACCGCACGTTTAAAAAGTAATGGCGCACTTATTTTAGGGAAAGCTAATTTAAGCGAGTGGGCATATTTCTTTTGTGGCGAATGTCCAAGTGGTTATAGTGCCATTGGAGGGCAAACCTTAAATCCATATGGGAGAAGAACGATGGATACAGGAGGCTCAAGTTCAGGTAGTGGCGTTTCTGTAACCGCAAATTTTAGTGCTGGAGCAGTAGGAAGTGAAACATCAGGTTCTATCCTCTCGCCATCAAGTTCAAACTCTATAGTAGGCTTAAAACCAACCATAGGATTATTAAGTAGAAGTGGTATTGTACCAATATCTTCAACCTTAGATACCCCTGGCCCGATGACTAAATATGTGATTGATAATGCGATACTTTTAGACGCGATGAGTGGTTTTGATGATTCAGATTCCAAATCAATAAAGCGTCAAATAAAAGGTTATTCGAAATCACTGTCAGATGGTAGTATTGAAGGAAAACGATTTGGTGCTTTTAAACGATTTATGGACGATTCGTTATATGTAGCAGCTATAAAAGTGCTAATAGATAATGGCGCCGAAGTTGTGGAAGTTAATGAAATAGAAGTAAACCGTTCTGGCTTTATTAACTTATTGAACCTCGATATGAGGAAAGACTTACCAGTATATTTAGATACGTATGCATCTAAAAATATACAGGTAGCATCGGTACAAGAAGTTATAGACTATAATAATCTCGATTCTGTTAATCGAGCACCTTACGGACAAAGACTTTTTAAAGGCATTGTGGCAGATCCAGGAAATTTACAATATCTAGATTCGATTAAAACAGATTTAAAAACAAAAAGTAGATTGTATTTTGATACACCTTCAAATGAGCAACAATTAGATGGGTTTTTGTCAATTAATAACTTTCATGCAGGCTATGCAGCCGCTGCAGAGTATCCAGCCGTAACAGTTCCGATGGGCTATAGAGAAAATGGACGTCCTAGAGGCTTAACATTTATTTCTAAACCATTAAGTGAAAAGAGTTTGCTAGAATGGGCTTATGTTTATGAGCAATCATCTAAAAAACGAGTGGCTCCAGTAAATTATAACTAATCGTATCAGCTATTGCTAAAATTGGTTATATCTTTGCAAACCAAAATTAAGGCATGAGAACAAAATCACTCAAAAAAAATAAAATCAATGTTGTAACTCTTGGTTGCTCAAAAAACGTGTACGATAGTGAAGTGCTTATGGGGCAACTTAAAGCTAATAATAAAGATGTTGTTCACGAAGAAGAAGGTAATATTGTAGTGATTAACACTTGCGGTTTTATTAATAATGCTAAGGAAGAGAGTGTTAATACAATTTTAGAATATCTTCAAAAAAAAGAAGAGGGAGATGTTGATAAGGTTTTTGTGACCGGATGTTTAAGCGAACGTTACAAGCCAGATTTAGAAAAAGAAATTCCCGATGTAGATCAATACTTTGGCACTACAGAATTACCTAATTTGCTTAAAGCCCTCGAAGCCGATTATAGACACGAATTAATAGGTGAACGTTTAACTACAACACCAAAAAATTATGCATATTTAAAAATTGCTGAAGGTTGTGACAGACCTTGCAGTTTTTGTGCCATTCCTTTAATGCGTGGTAAGCACAAATCGAAACCTATTGAAGAAATTGTCATTGAAGCTGAAAAATTAGCAGCCAAAGGTGTAAAGGAACTGATTTTAATTGCACAAGACTTAACCTATTATGGTTTAGATTTATATAAAAAACGAAATCTTGCCGAATTGCTTGAAGCCCTTGTGAAAGTTGATGGTATTGAATGGATTCGTTTGCATTATGCCTTTCCAACAGGATTCCCTTTAGATGTATTAGATGTAATGCAAAGAGAACCAAAAATATGCAACTATTTAGATATTCCGTTGCAACATATTTCCGATGTACTTTTAAAAAGTATGCGTCGTGGAACGACCAAAGCGAAAACTACAAAACTTATTAAAGAGTTTCGTGCTAAAGTTCCTCAGATGACGATTAGAACAACTTTAATTGTTGGATATCCAGGAGAAACCGAAGCACATTTTCAAGAGCTTAAAAATTGGGTAAAAGAGATGCGTTTTGAGCGATTGGGTTGTTTTACATATTCGCACGAAGAGAATACACACGCCTACAATTTAAAAGATGATGTGCCTGAAGATGTAAAACAACAACGTGCTAACGACATCATGGAATTACAATCGCAAATTTCATGGGAACTCAACCAAGAAAAAATAGGGAAGATCTTTAAAGTGGTTATTGATAGAAAAGAGGGCGATTATTTTGTAGGACGTACTGAATATGATTCTCCCGATGTTGATAACGAAGTCCTTATTGATGCCACAAAAACCTATTTAAAAACAGGGGAGTTCACTACTGTAAAAATTACTGATGCAGCAGACTTCGATTTGTATGGAGATGTGGTTTAAGTTTTAATTCTCGCAAGTTGTTTTACTATTTTTTTTATTGCAGATTCTATAGATTTTTCAGGTTCAATTATATTGTATTTTCCCCAAAACTCAGGATCTGAAAACCCAGAAGCTTCATCACTTAAGATCACCGATGGTTTTAAGCCATACTTAGTTTTTAGTTTTTCAGTAATATTTTTCTCCCAATCTGTTATTGCCATTTCAATATCCAAAGTATAATTACTGCTAAAAAGTTTATTTTTCCACTTTACTTTAAAGGCTAACTGTATGTTACTATAACCATAATACCATTTCCCATTTTTTGATTTATAATCTACTCTATAATTTGCTTTAATAGGATATACTGTTACTTTTCTAGGTTTTTTACGAACAAACAACGCCGTAGCTTGCTCTCGGTTTTCTACATTAAGGCTATATACAGCACTTGTTAATGCAAAAGTTTCAGCATCAATATATAATTTACCGTAATAAAAAGGGGATACCACGTTGGGAAGTTGTTGGAATTTTACAACATATACTTGCCTGTTATTAATCTCAGTAGAAGGTTCAAAATTAAATTCATAATATGGGAATGTGGCTTCGGTAAAAATAAATTTAGGATACTTTACAATATCGGCATATAATGTACTAAAAGGACCACCTTGAAGTTTTAAAGCTAAGGTATCTAACCTAGAGTAATTGGTGTTCTTTCGAGATTTAATAAGCTTGATGCCATCATTTTTAGTTGATTTATAAGGTTGCTTATAAATCTTTACCACAGCTTCAGATAATGAGGCATTTTTTTTACGTTTTTTTATGGTCTCTCTGTAAAATGCTGTCATTATAGTTTGTTCACTTTGGTAGTTTTCACTTGCTCTATTTATTGCAGCTTTTACCAAAGCTTCGGCATCTTTAGGAACCTTAATATTAATCTGTGATAGTTGAGTAATTGAAATATCAAGTGTAATTTTGTTATTCTTTTGTTTTAATTCCTGAAGCGAAACTTCCTTTGTTTCATAACCTAAAAAAGTAATAGTAACCTTTTTATCCAAATGATTATTTGGAACTTTAAGCAAAAACTCGCCTTCTCTATTGGTAACCGTTCTAATATTGGTGCCATTTACAGTTAAATCGGCATAAGCTAATGGTGTATTTGTATTACTGTCTGTTATAACACCTTTATACTCTAAATAAGATGGTGTGTTTGGCTCTGTCTCTTCTTGAAATGAGATCGCAGCATAGGTGTCAAGATGAAATCCAAAGAAAAGCAAGAGCACTAAGGGCGAAATAAGATACTTCATGGTTTTACTAAAGCGAGCTTTTTCCATAATTATTAATTTTAATGCATTAATTAAGAACTGTAATTAGATAGCTTAAGATACTGAAAATTTGCATTTAAATTTTATCTAATAAGAAATTTAACAATTAAGATTTCTAAACTGTTATTCATTCTTTTTAGTAAGTTTCATTCTTTTTACCCAAGGAATTTCTGAACTATAAAAAAGGATGGCTTCTTTGATGATTTTAGTAGATTTATCTCTTGGTGATTTACTAATAATTCTTGCCTTAGAATTATTGAAGTTGAGCGTGTGGGTATCATCAATATCATTTTTTACATCTGTATATAATGAAATGAGGTTTTTGTCATCATTCCATTTCCCTCTGCCATAATAGTTTTCTTCTGGTTTGGCTTTACCTAAATGTCGATAAAAATGGAATAAGAACATACCATTCGTTTGCAACGATAGTGTATATTCTATAACTTCTCCTTTGTCTGTTTCATACCTAACTTCATAGTCTCCTGCATACTTTGCGGATTGCGCTGATACACTCAAGTTAAATGTTAAAACAAATAATGTAAGTATGTGTTTCATAATGAGAAATTATTTTAAGTTCTCTTTAAAAAAATCAATAGTTCGTTGCCATGCTAAAGTGGCAGCAGCTTTATCATAACGAGGTGTAGTGTCGTTATGAAAACCATGGTTTACATTTGGATATATATATGCTATATATTCTTTGTTATTGGTTTTTAAGGCAGTTTCATAATTTGGCCATCCAGCATTTACTCTAGTGTCTAAACCTGCATAATGCAATAATAAAGAAGCGTGAATTTTTGGTACATCTTCATCTTTTGGTTGTCTACCATAAAAAGGTATTGCTGCTTTTAATTCTGGAATGCGAACAGCCATCATGTTTGATATTCCACCACCAAAGCAAAAGCCAACCACTCCTATATTTCCGTTACAGTTTGGATGTTTACTTAAATAGGTGAATGCTTCAATAAAATCTTCTAACATTTCCCCTCGATCTCGTTTTCGTTGCATTGTTCTACCTTCATCATCAGTTCCAGGATATCCTCCTAACGGTGTCAATGCATCTGGTGCTAATGAAATAAAACCTTCAAGAGCGGCTCGCCTGCCAACATCTTCTATATGTGGATTGAGCCCACGATTTTCGTGTACCACAATAATTCCAGGAAGTTTGGATTTATTTCCAGCTGGCTGTGATAATAAGGCTTTAACGAGTCCTCCACCTTTAGGAGATTCATATTCAATAAATCCTGAATCTATTCTAGGATCGTTTGGTTGTATTTGTAATTTATTCACATAGTCTGGCATCATGAAACTCAAAAGTGAGCTCACAGTAAGTCCACCAATGGCATATATTGATAATTTTTCAACAAATTGACGTCTGTTTATTTCGCTATGCGCATAGTCATCATAAAGATCAAAAACCTCTTGATTTATGTCTTCTTTCTTTAGTTTTTTCATAATATTATATAATTAATTATCAAAATTTGTTTGTTGCTCGACTTCATTTAAAAGTATTGGCTTTCCAAATTCTAATGCTTCCAGTTTTTCCATTTGTGTAGCAGCATCACCAACTACTAAATAATTCATCTTATTGACGTTTAAATATTTTTTAGTGAGTTTTTTAATATCTTCGACGGTCATATTTTTTACAATAGCTTCACGTTGTTTAGCATAATCATCAGGAAGGTTGTAATTACTAATGTTACTCAGCATTCCTAATTTTGAGCGCATAGTTTCAAAGGCTCTGGCATTACTTTTTATCATAAAGCCTTTGGTAATTTCTAAATCGTTTTCATTATAATTTTTACCATATTGAGATACAATATCCTTCACCAAACTCGCAGATTCTAGAGTCACGTTACTACGCACACCACTTGATATGGTAAAAGGACCTTTATGAGTTGTGCCTGAAAAACCAGACCGAATACCATAAGTATAGCCTTTGCCTTCACGTAATTGTTGTGTAAGTTGAGATGCAAAACCACCACCTCCAAGACGATAATTCATTATTTGTACTTTGTAATAATCGGCATCAGTAGCCGATAGTGCAGGATACCCAAACCTGATTACCGATTGTTTTGCTCCAGGAACATCATAAAAATAAACTTTAGAGCTTTCAAGTGCAGTTGGTGTTGCAATTTCTGGGAATGTAACCTCATTGCCTTCCCAATTAGTATTTAAATTTGCTAAAGAATGGCTCACATTTCCCTGAGAAATATTACCAACCACATGAAAATTTGTAACCGTAGGCGATATGTAGTGTTGGTAATAATTTTGTAAATCCTCTATAGTTATAGCATTCACAGTTGCTGTAGTGCCCATATTATTATGAGATAAAATATGATTGTCGCCATAAATTAGTTTTGCATAGGCATTTGCAGCAATATTATTTGGATTTCCTTTTTGGCGCTGAATCTGACTCAAAGTGCTTTGTTTTAATAACTCAAATTCTTTAAGATCCCAACGCGGTTCTAATAAAATTTCGGTTACAAGTTTTATAATCGCATCATAGTTTTTGGCTAGTGTGTTTCCAGAAATGATAATAGATTCATCCGTTGAATTGGCATTAATTGTAGCCCCTAAACTTTCAATAGCATCTTCCAGTTGTTGTGGCGTTTTATTCTTTGTGCCTTTAGTTAGCATTTCAGCTAATAAGTTTGAAACCCCTATTTTATCGGTATTTTCTAGAAGCATTCCGCCTTTAATTTGTATTCTAAATTGTACTAAGGGCACTTCATTATTCTCAATACCAAACAAATGTAAACCAGATGATAATGTTTCTTTCCAAACTTCAGGAACTTTTACGTCGGGACTTTCGCTATAAGGAGGCTCAACCGAACGGTCAAAGCTAGATGATGTTTTTTCGTAAGTGGCAGCAATACTTGCATCAAACGTCTCTTCGGCACCTTCTACTATTTTTTCTTCAACTACTTGTGCTAACTTAGAATCTTGTAGTGCTAAATTTGAAGCACCTTTAGGTACAAAACTAGTAGCGATATAATTCTGATTTTTTATATAAGCGTTATACACCCTCATAACATCATCATTGGTAACTGCTAAAATATGTTTTACATCCTCATTGATAAACTCAGGGTTACCTGCAAAAATTTCATATTGTGCTAACTGAAAGCCTTTGCCTAATACACTAGACAAACCATTATAAAAACTAGTTTCTTGTCCTGCTTTAATACGGTCTAAATCTTTTTGCGAAATACCTTCAGACTCAAAGTTTGCAAAAGCACTATTTATGGCACTTTGTACATTATCTAAATTAGTATTGTTAAAAGCGGTAACTTGTAACATTAACTGTCCAGCAATTTCAGAACCATACTGAAACATGTCTACATTATCAGTTAATTGATTTTCTTCAACCAAAACTTTGTATAAAGGCGCTCCTTTACCTTCCGATAAATAGCTAGATAATACTTCTAATGCATAAGCATCTGGATGGTATTGATATACGGAAGGCCATGTTAAAGTAAGCTGTGGTAAGCGTGCAAAATTATCTTCGTAGTACAATTTTTTAGTTTCATAAAGCTGTACAGATTGTTTTTCCATTTTAGGAATGTCTTCACCACGTTGTATTTCGTTAAAATATTTTTCTACCCAGGCTTTAGCTTGTGCAGTATCAAAATCACCAGCAATAGTAAGGGTTACATTATTTGGGACATACCATCTGTTGTAAAAGTCCTTCACATCTTGGAGTGTTGCATTTTGTAAATCTTCAAGCGAACCAATAACTTCCCAACTGTAAGGATGATTTTGAGGATATAGATTTTTGTTAATCACATGAAACGTATGTCCGTAAGGGCGATTATCATAGCTTTGTCTTTTCTCATTTTTAACCACTTGCTTTTCTTTGGCAAGTACAGGCTCAGTAACAGTATTAATAAAAAATCCTAATTTATCGGCTTCGGCCCAAATCATTTTTTCTAAGGCATCTTTGGGTACAGTTTGAAAGTAGTTAGTACGGTCTCTACTTGTGGAGCCATTTGCACCTGAACCACCAATACGTGCACTCATTTTATCAAGTCCGCCTTTGCCAAGGTTTTCCGATTCTAAAAACAATAAATGCTCAAATAAATGGGCAAATCCTGTTCTTCCTGCAACTTCTCTAGCAGAACCAACATGACTGGTAAGTGCGACTGCAGCTACTGGGTCTGAACGATCAATATGAAAAATAACTTGTAAACCATTATCTAATGTGAAGGTTTCAAAATCAACCTTAAATTCGGTTGTGTCGTTAGTATTGTTACTATCTTTTTTACACGAGATTAGTGTTATAAAAAGAATGATGAATAAGTATTTAATTTTGGATAGTTTCATGAGATAAAATTTAAATTTTATAATTCGAAAGCGTTATTATTTACAAAGAAAATAGCATTGACTAAAAACAGTTTACCATTTTCCCAAAAGCTTCTAAACATAGTGTTATCAACCATATAAATAATGCTTCCTCTCCCCATTCTGTCTTCTCCAAAAACAAGCGTATTGCTCAGTTTTTTCATAGCTTCACTACCTGCGAAACCAGACATTTTCATTGGGTTAGCACCTATATATCCCACATTATAACCACCATCTAATAAGCTGTAAGTAGTACTTCCAAGTTTAAGCGTAAAATAAGTGTTAGCATAACCAAAAGCCATAGGATGTGTGTTATCTACTTTGGTTTTAAAAATTGCACCTGTAATCATTTGTTTTGCATTTTCACGTTCTCTGTCTGCATAGGGAATAAGATTGTTGTCTTCATCATCTTTGTCTTCATCATCACTTTTATTATATGTTAAACTAAAACCTTCTTTGTCAGCAAAAGCGCTTAAAGCTCTGTCTATAGCAATGACTTTTCCCCCATCTTTAACCCAAGATTTTAATTCCTTGAGGGCATCTTCATCTAAAGTACTTCTGTAATTACCACTTGGTATAATAAGGACGCTATATTTTGAAAGGTTCACATACTTTAAGTGCTCTGTATTTATGGATGTTATAGGATAATGCAACTGCTGTTCAAAGAAATGCCATAAAGCACCATAGTTTAAAGAGGAAGTACCTTTACCTGAAAGTATTGCTATTTTTTGTTTATTAATAAGGTTGATATCTGGTGAACCAAAATCAGGTCCAGATTTTGAAAATCCTGAAGCTACTGCATTGAGTTTACGATTGTATTTGTTAGCAGTATCAAGGAGGAGATTATCCAGATTATCAACTTTTTTATTATCTCCCCTAACAATAATCAGCGAGCCACGATTATAGTTTTGACCGTCGGTGTTTAAAGGCTTTTCAGTAAAGCGTACTTTAATATTTTGTTTTAATAAATCGGCTAAAAACGCTGCGTCTTTTAAGTTGTCCCAACGTACAATATAGCCTGTAGCATTTACATTAATAGTATTTGATGCCTTATGAGAAGTTGCTGTATTTGCTGCAACTAAACTTGTTGAAGCCACTGTTTTTAAACCGTAGGCATAAGGCAAACTCCAAGCTGTAATATCGTAAGTTAAAGAATCACTTAATTTGGCATTGGCTTCAAACAATACTTTTATCATCTTACCTTTGGGTTGATTGGTACTTACTACCAAATCGTTAGCGGTTGTATTCATGCTTCCATAAGTTTTAGAAGCGTATTTAAAACCTGTAACTTTACCTTTAGAAGCATTACCATATTTAATTTCATGTTTGTCTAATAAAGATTTTAAAGCCTCAATTTTATCGGCATCTCCTTGCAACACATAGCTTTTGTATTTTAATCCAGAGGTATTAAAGAAGTTCTTAAACTCAGCATTTAATTTTGAAGCATTTTTAGAAGAAATCTCAACGGTTGATAAGCCAGTTGTGGTATGATGTGCCACACGATCAACTAAAGTTAAAACATCACCTTCATCATTTAAAACACCTAATCCACCACGACTATGACCACCTTGTTCATATGTCATACCAATAGCTCCCATATATGTTGGGTAGGTATCTCCATAGCTGGGATAAAATAAATCGAAACGTTCGCGTGTAAAATAAAGCCATCCGTTTTTATCAAAATAGTTAGCATGATTTTTTCCTATTTGTGTTTGAAAATCACGTTGCCAATCGCTAATAATTTCATGGAAAGGCTCAGCTGCAGGCGCAAAATAATAAGGTTCGTTAATGCCTTGTTCATGAAAATCTATATGAACATGCGGCATCCATTTGTTGTATATTTTCAATCTGGATTGCGATTCTATTTGGCTAGCCCAAGCCCAATCTCTATTTAAATCAAATAAATAATGATTCGCTCTTCCTCCAGGCCAAGGCTCATTATGTTCACTGGCTTGTTGGTCAATATCATAAGGTGTGCTTTTAGTTTCATTAAACCAGTTTGCGTAACGGTCACGGCCATCAGGATTTATACAAGGATCTATTATTACTACGGTGTTTTTTAACCAATCTTGTTTTTGAGTGAGCAGTGTATATAACGTTTTCATTGAGGCCTCGGTACTTGAGGCTTCATTACCATGTACATTATAACTTAACCAAACAATGGCAATATCGTTTGTAGTAGATGTGCCATTTAAAATACCTGTACTTTTTAGATTATTTTCTCTAATAGTTTCTAGGTTTTTCATGTTTTCTGTGGATGAGATATAGGTCACATAAAGTGGCCTGTGTTCGTAGGTTTCACCATATTGTTCCATTTTTACTTGGTTAGATATTAGAGCCTCTACATATTCAAAATACTCTATAACACGGTGATGTCTAGTAAATTGTGTACCTAATTCATAGCCTAGAAAATCACTAGGCGATTGAATTTGTTGCGCCATTGTAAAGGAAATGGAACATACAACGACTAACAGAATTTGATAAATTTTTTGCATTTTAGTTGGTTTAAGTTTTAAAGTGACACTAAATATATGAAGCAGAAACGAACATTAACATATTTAAACATTTTTTTTAGAAAACTTTAGCGTTTATAGAAGGGTTAAAAACTTTAGTGTTTTTTTAACCAAATCAAAAATATCAAATAGATTAAAGAGCAGTATATTTACACAAGAATTGAAAGCTAACTATGCCAACAGACTGTATTCCGTTTCGCGACACCAACTATTTTTCTTCGTTAATTTGCGATTACCTTGATGAACATCAAAAGTTGCAGCCGTTTTACAATCGTTTTCCAAAACTCGAAAATTTTAAATCTCAAATTGACGAAAAGAAAATGTCAGTTCGAGCGAAGTCGAGAACTATTTTAAACGAAACTTTAAAAAGCCAATACCAAAATGTAAATGCATCAAGCTTAATATTAAGCAATATTGAAGCCTTAAAACAAGAAAATACATTTACAATAACGACAGGACATCAGCTCAATTTGTTTACAGGCCCTTTCTATTTTTTGTATAAAATTATTTCAGCAATAAACCTTGCCAAAGAATTAAAAGCTACATATCCTAACTATAATTTTGTGCCTGTGTATTGGATGGCTACAGAGGATCATGATTTTGATGAGATTAATTATTTCAACTTTAAAGGAAAGAAAGTACAGTGGACAAGAACATCAAGTGGAGGTGTTGGTGAATTGAATACTGAAGGTTTATACCACGTTTTCGAAATATTTTCAAAGGAATTAGGACAAGGTGAAAATGCTGAGTTCCTCAAGGCATTATTTAAGAATGCGTATTTAGAACATGATAACTTAGCTGAGGCAACACGTTACATAGCCAATGCCTTATTTGGAGCGCATGGATTAGTAATTATAGACGCTAATGAGCGAGAATTAAAACGCCTTTTTATTCCTTTTATAGAACAAGAATTGATTGAACAGGTCTCTTACAAAGCTGTTGAAAAAACTAATCAGCAATTGCAGGCTAGCGGTTATAAAATTCAGGTAAATCCTAGAGAGATTAATCTGTTCTATTTAACTAAAGGTTTGCGAGAACGCATTATTGAAAAAGAGGGCACTTATTTTGTAAATGACACTGATATTAAATGGAGTAACAGTGAGATACTAAAACATCTCTATGAGATGCCAGAGCGTTTTTCACCAAATGTGATAATGCGACCCTTATATCAGGAAGTAATTTTACCCAATCTCTGTTATATTGGAGGCGGCGGCGAGCTAGCCTATTGGTTTGAACTAAAAGCATATTTTAAAGCGGTAAATATGCCGTTTCCCATGCTATTATTGCGAAATTCAGTATTGATTAAAACTGAAAAACAAACCATGAAATTAGAAAAGCTGGGATTGACCTTAGACGACATGTTTTTAAAACAATCCGATTTAGTTAATCAGCAAGTTAAGAAACGTTCAGAAATCGATATAGATTTTTCAAAACAAAAAGCATTTCTAAAAAAACAGTTTGAGGATTTATATCAATTGGCTGAAAAAACAGATAAATCGTTCCTTGGTTCCGTTGTCGCTCAAGAGAAAAAACAATTAAAAGGTTTATCGCATTTAGAAAAGCGACTATTAAAGGCACAAAAGCGTAAACTAAACGACGAAATTACTAGAATCACAAATCTTCAAGATCAATTATTTCCAGGAAGAAGCCTACAAGAACGCAATCTCAACTTTTCTGAACTTTATCTTGAGTTTGGAGACCAATTAATCCAACAGTTAGTATTAAATTTGCAACCTCTAAAAGGAGAATTTTTATTACTAAACCTGTAAAGAATGCATAAGATAGATATCGAATTAGTTGAAATGACCATGGACGTCATGAAGTATGCTATTGATAGAATTTCATATACAAAAAACAAAGTAGGAAAACCCAAAAAAGCAGAAGAATTAAAAGCATTAGTTGGAGAAACCATTACTAAAGAAGGTATAGGTGGCGAGGTGGCGTTTAAGTTATGGAAAAAACATTTAGCAAAAGCTAATGTGCCTGTAGACCATCCACGTAATTTAGCTTTTGTACCAGCATCTCCAACTAGAGCAGCAATTATGTTTGATTTAGTGACGTCAGCTTCCAGTATTCATGGTGCCTACTGGATGGAAGGTGCAGGTGGTATTTTTTGTGAGAACGAAGCTATGAAATGGATAGTGTCTTTAACAGGATTGCCACAAGGTGCTTTTGGTGTGTTTACAAGTGGAGGAACTGCCGCAAATCTTTCGGCTATTGTAACAGCTAGAGAACATTGGCGAGAAGATGAGACCTATAAAAGAGAAAAAGGATTAATTATTACGTCTATAGGAGCACATTCTTCAATAAAAGCTATGGCAAAAGTTGCCGATGTGGATATTTTGTTAGTAGATTCTGAAGAAAAATTAACGAAAAATAGCCTTCGAGAAACGATTAATAATTTAACCTTCCATCAACGAAAACGTCTTTTTGCAGTAGTAGCTACAGGAGGAACTACAAATGCAGGAATTATAGATGATTTAAAAGGAATAGCGACTATTTGCGAAGATGAACATTTGTGGTTCCATGTTGATGCTGCTTATGGTGGAGGTGCTTTGGTTGCCGATTCTGTACGTCATTTGTTTAATGGTATTGAACGTGCAAATAGTATTACTATCGATCCGCATAAATGGATGTTTTCCCCTTACGATTGTGGTGCAGTAATATATAAACATCCAGAATTGGCTAAAAAAGCACATTCACAACAAGGATCTTATTTAGATATTTTTAAAGATGAAGGGGCTCATGGATTTAATCCAACCGATTACCAAATACAATTGACTCGTCGTGTTAGAGGATTGCCATTATGGTTTTCTCTAGCAACACATGGTACAGAAAAGTATAAAGAATCTGTAGAACGAGGGTTAGAATTGGCACAAATTGCAGGTAGAATGATTGAAGAAAACCCAAATGTAGAATTGGTAAGAGCACCAAGTTTATCCTGTGTTTTATTCCGAAGAAAAGGATGGCAACCAGAAGATTATACACATTGGACCTACGAAAACCATGGTAAAGGATTTGCTTTAGTAACACCAACTAAATGGAAAAACGGAGATGATTTTGAAACCGTTTCACGATTTTGTTTTATCAATCCAGATACTACCGAGAACGATATTGAATTAATTTTAGAAACTATGTCGTAATAAATACTACGCTTAATTCTTCATTGTTTTTTAAACACATCCATTGATTTATCAAGTTGTGATATTGGGCTCTTATAATTTCAAGAGTTTCAGAGTTTAACTGTTCTGGGAATGGTAAATGGTTATCCTCTAAAATTTGTTTTAAATCAGGAATAAAGTTAGAATTAAAGCCAGAATTTAAAAATTCTATTTCAAGGAAATTTACAATATGTTCTGTTATTAAGGCTTCAGGATGTAAATGTTTTGGCTGCAGGTCTTTTGGACGTTTATCTTTGGGTAATTCAAAATCACTAATATTAAATCCTTTATCAATAATACTGTAAAATGCATTAGTAAATCGCAATATTTTCTCTACTGCATAGTGTGCAAGGTCATGAGTTTCCATACCTTTGTGTAGCTTACTCCATGTAGTACTTCCGTCAGAGCGACGAATATTTAAAACACTAGGTTTTTCGATGGATTTTTTAACTGTAATCTTAAGATTCATAGTTGCTATAAATTTGAAACAAAATATAAAAAATTATAAATATAAAAGTTGCAAAAAAAACCCAAATGATTACTTTTGCACATGCAACACGACAAGGTACTGATTTTGGACTTCGGATCGCAATATACACAGCTTATTGCTCGTCGAGTTAGAGAACTCAATATTTATTCCGAAATACATCCATTCAACAAAATTCCGACAAACATTCAAGAGTATAATGCAGTGATACTTTCAGGTAGTCCATTTTCGGTAAGAGGAGATAAGGCATTACATCCAGATTTATCCGAAATAAAAGGTAAAAAACCACTTTTAGGAGTGTGCTATGGCGCGCAATATTTAGCACATTTTTCAAATGGAAATGTAGCACCTTCAAACACCAGAGAATATGGTAGAGCAAACCTATCATTCATTAAAACTGATGATGCTTTCTTCGCTAATATATCTGAAGGTTCTCAAGTGTGGATGAGCCATAGCGATACTATTCAAAAGTTGCCAAAAAAAGGAGTATTACTAGCAAGTACAAGCGATGTTAAGAATGCTGCTTATAAAATTGATGGAGAAAAAACTTATGCTATTCAGTTTCATCCTGAAGTATATCATACTACAGATGGAAAGCAATTACTAGAAAATTTTTTAGTAAATATTGCACAAATAATTCCCGATTGGACACCAGATTCTTTTGTTGAAGAAACGGTTACGGATTTAAAAGAACAATTAGGAAATGATAAAGTGGTATTGGGATTATCAGGTGGTGTAGATTCTACAGTTGCTGCAGTTTTACTAAACAAAGCTATTGGTAAAAACCTGTATTGTGTATTTGTAAATAATGGATTGCTTCGTAAAAATGAGTTTGAAAGCGTCTTGACCCAATACGAAGGTATGGGGCTTAATGTAAAAGGAGTTGATGCTTCGGCACGCTTTTTGGGAGCACTAGCAGGAGAAAGCGAACCTGAAAAAAAGCGTAAAGCCATTGGTCGCGCGTTCATAGAAGTTTTTGATGATGAAGCACATCATATTGAAGATGTAAAGTGGTTGGCACAAGGTACTATTTATCCAGATGTTATTGAAAGTATATCGGCAACTGGAGGACCAAGTGCTACTATTAAAAGTCATCACAATGTGGGAGGTTTACCAGATTTTATGAAACTAAATGTGGTTGAACCATTAAAAACTATATTTAAAGATGAGGTAAGACGTGTTGGTGCTTCTTTAGGTATTGATGCCGAACTTTTAGGTCGTCATCCGTTTCCTGGACCAGGTTTAGCAATCAGAATTTTAGGCGATGTTACACCAGAAAAAGTTCGTATTTTGCAAGAGGTAGATGCTATTTTTATCAACGGATTAAAAGAATGGAATTTATATGATAAAGTATGGCAAGCAGGAGCTATGTTATTACCAGTTAATAGTGTTGGTGTTATGGGAGATGAACGTACCTACGAAAAATGTGTAGCACTAAGAGCTGTAGAAAGTACAGATGGTATGACTGCCGATTGGGTAAATTTACCATATGCCTTTTTACAAAAAACATCAAACGATATAATAAATAAAGTTAAAGGCGTTAATAGAGTAGTGTACGATATTAGCTCTAAACCACCAGCAACAATTGAGTGGGAATAAATTCCTGCAAAATCAAAGATTCGTAAATCTAAATAATTTTATTAGTGAGTTGATGAGTAAAGCAAGAACCTAAAATAAATAGTTTGCGTATATATAATTATGAAGAAATTTTTAATCAGTTTAAGTTTTATAGGTCTATTTAGCATCAATACTCTTGCACAAGACTATAAAACGCATAAAGTAAAAGTAGGAGAAACTATCGAGAGTATTGCCAAAACCTATATGGTGACACCTTACGACATTTATGCGCTCAATCCTGATGCAAAAACGAGTCTTCACCCAGATATGGTGCTAATCATTCCAAAATCTAAGGTTTTAGATACACCAGTACAAACCCAAGCTACAAAACTTTTAGGCTACAAAACGCATAAAGTAAAACGCAAAGAAACACTTTATAGCATTGGTAAAAGATACAATATTACTATTGATGATATCAAGAGGCATAATAATAGGTTGTATTCTGAAAGTTTACGTAAAGGTGATAAAATCAATATTCCTCAGTATAGCAATACAACAACAACTACCAATTTGAGTAATACTATTAAAACCTATAAGGTACTTCCTAAAGAAGGGAAATGGTGTGTAGCATATAAATTTGGAATTACTGTTGACGAGCTCGAAAAATTAAACCCTACAATAAAAGACACACTGCAAATTGGCGACATTATTAATGTGCCAAATATTGCTAATAATGAAGAGAAAATTATAGATGATGAATTTGGCTATTACACTGTTGTCCCTAGAGAAGGGCTTTTAGCTCTTGAACGAAAATTAGGATTATCTCAAACCGAAATAGAAGATTTAAATCCAGAATTAATTGAAAGCGGTCTAAAAGCTGGTATGATTATTAAGGTACCAAAAGATGTTACAAATAGCAGTGGCGGCGACGATATACAACGTTCTGTTTTAATGGATAAATTAGTCAATTTTAGCACTAAAAATATTGCTGTTATGTTACCTTTTAGACTTAACAGAGTGGATATGGATTCTATTCAGGAAGTTAAAGATATGTTACGACAAGAAGGACTTTTAAACATTTCTTTAGACTTTCATACAGGTGTTTTAATGGCATTAGACTCTGCAAAACAGTTGGGAATTTCTACAAAGTTAGATGTGTTCGATACCAAAGCAAGAATAACGGAAGTATCTCATATTATTAGAGATAATGATTTTTCAAACTATGATGCGGTTATTGGCCCTTTTATGTCAGATGGGTTTGATAGAGCAGCAGCTATGCTACGAAATGATAATGTGCCAATGGTATCTCCTGTATCTATCCCAAGCGATTTATATGGTAATGTATTTCAAACCATTCCATCAAATGAATTAATGCTAAAAAAGATTGTGGCATATGTAAAAGAGGATGAATTACCTAGTCGTATCATCATTATTTCTGATGAGAAACATAGATACATAAGTAACACATTAAAGTATGAATTTAGTCTGGCTAAACAGATTTTTTCCAGGACAGATGAAGATACTGGAAAGGATGCCTATTATATTTTAAGAGAAGATATTGAAGAAGAATTGTTAGATGGTCGCACAATAGTATTTCTGGAAACTAAAGATGAAGGTTTTGTGTCAAATGTAGCAAGTATGCTTAATGGTTTTAATGGTATTGATGAAGAGTTGGAAATTGAACGCGAAATTATTTTAATGACTACCAATAAGAGTAAGGCTTTTGATGGTGAAAATGTATCTAATAATTATGCATTGTCCAATTTAAAGTTTCATTATCCATCGCCTAATAAACCATTTGATAATGAACAGCTAAATAGTTTTGTAACACGTTATAAAAAGCAATGGAATACTACTCCAAATAGGTATGCTATCAGAGGTTTCGATCTCACTATGGATGTACTGTTACGTTTGGCTACTGCAGATAACTTGTACGATGCTTCCACCAATGATATTGAAACCGAATATGTAGAAAACAAATTTCGCTATTCTAAAAAAATGTTTGGTGGGTATTATAACGAAGCCGTTTATATTGTAAAATATGACGACCTCAAAATTGTTGAGGTCAAACAATGATTTTTTGTCATTGCGAAACCTTTGTAAAAGGTTGTGGCAATCTCAAGGTAAAGGAAAGACTGCCACATTTTATTCTAAAGAATAAAACTCACAGTGACGAATGTGATTGTGGCTCAGGTTTTAAAATTGCTATACAATATTGCTGAATAACGTATCGTTTTCAATTCTATATTAACAAAATTTCATGAACAAGTTTTTAATAGCAATTTTTTTAATACTTATTGTTTCAAAAGATAGTTCTACATTAAGTTGGAACCATGACTATAGATTGGAGTGGAGCGATTTTAAAGGCGTGCCAACACAAGGCACAACTACTGTAGCAGTAACCGCATCAGGCATTACACTTAGTTTTTCTATAAAAACATCTAATGCCAGACTATTAAATTATAACTACA
>Ga0114934_10000520_pt1 | contig 24671 bp, 11 predicted proteins | sample 4SBtaG_2_FD_99695 | JGI IMG/M metagenome (GOLD analysis project Ga0114934, IMG submission 99695) | Deep subsurface microbial communities from Kolumbo volcano to uncover new lineages of life (NeLLi) - 4SBTROV10_white metaG | ecosystem: Environmental > Aquatic > Marine > Volcanic ...
GACTGGAGATCATATCCAGAAGATCAAAAAGAACAGTGGTACGACTATATAGACGAAGAGTTTAAAAGAAGAGACGAAGGGTTTTGGTTTACTAACAACGGTAAAGCAACCTGGATGCCTGGTACTCACTATATGTACTTGCAATGGAGCAAGATAGACGTTGGAGCTCCAGATTTTAGAGAAGCAAATAGATTGTTTTTTATATTCTGGGAAGCTTGCAAGGCAGATAAGAGGTGTTACGGAATGTGCTATCTAAAGAACAGAAGATCAGGGTTTTCTTTTATGTCATCTGCAGAAACAGTTAATTTAGCCACTCTTGCGAGTGATAGTAGATATGGTATACTTTCTAAAACGGGTGCTGACGCTAAGAAAATGTTTACAGATAAAGTAGTACCTATTAGTATTAATTATCCTTTTTTCTTTAAACCTATTCAAGATGGTATGGATCGTCCTAAATCTGAATTAGCATATAGAGTTCCAGCTAGTAAATTCACTAGAAAAAAAATGTCTGCAACTGATGGTATGGAAGAAATAGAAGGTTTAGATACCACTATAGACTGGAAGAATACTGGAGACAATAGTTATGACGGAGAAAAATTAAATTTATTAGTTCATGATGAAAGTGGTAAATGGGAAAGACCTGATAATATATTAAACAATTGGCGAGTTACAAAAACATGTTTACGATTAGGTAGTAGAATTATAGGTAAGTGCATGATGGGATCTACATCTAATGCTTTAGATAAAGGAGGAGATAATTTTAAAAAATTATATAATAGTTCTAATGTTTCTCAAAGAAATAGAAATGGACAAACAAAATCTGGCTTATACTCTTTATTTATTCCGATGGAATGGAATTATGAAGGTTTTATAGATATATATGGAAACCCAGTTTTTGATACACCAGAACAAGAAGCTATAGATCCACACGGAGAACCTATTTTTATAGGTATTGTAGAACATTGGGAAAATGAAGCTGATGGGTTAAAAGATGATCATGATGCTTTAAATGAGTTTTACAGACAGTTTCCACGAACAGAAGAGCATGCATTTAGAGACGAGACTAGAAATAGTATATTTAATCTAGTTAGAATATATGATCAAATAGATTATAACGAAGGCATAGGAACGGCTACACATGTAAACACAGGAAACTTTCAATGGGTAAACGGAATAAAAGATACACAAGTAATTTTTTATCCAGATCCAAAAGGTAGATTTAAAGTAAGTTGGGTACCACCAATGAATCTACAAAATAAAATAATTATAAAAAATGGAATTAAACACCCAGCGAATGAACACATGGGTGCTTTTGGTTGTGACAGTTATGATATATCAGGAACGGTAGATGGAAGAGGATCAAATGGAGCTTTACACGGATTAACTAAGTTTAGCATGGAAGATGCTCCACCTAATCACTTTTTCTTAGAATATATAGCTAGACCACAAACCGCAGAGATGTTTTTTGAAGACGTATTAATGTCATTAGTATTTTATGGGATGCCATTACTTTGTGAAAATAATAAACCTAGATTGTTGTATTATTTAAGAAGAAGAGGTTATAGAGGTTTTAGTATGAATAGGCCAGATAAAGTTTGGAATAAATTATCTGTAGCAGAAAAAGAAGTAGGTGGAATACCTAATTCTAGTGAAGATGTAAAACAAGCCCATGCCGCCGCAATTGAAATGTATATACAAGGAAACGTAGGACATTTAGGTGATGGTAATTATGGTAACATATATTTTAACAGAACTTTAAATGATTGGGCTAAATTTGATATAACAAAAAGAACAAAGTTTGACGCTTCAATAAGTTCTGGATTAGCTATAATGGCATGTAATAGACATTTGTACACTCCAAATGCTAATGTAGAAAAACAAAAACTAAATTTAAATATTGCTAAATATTCAAACAAAGGTAATATGTCAAAATTAATTAAAGAATAAGATGATTAGAACGAGTACAAGAAACCATTTTCCTAGCCAAGTTGTTAGTGATTCAGAGAAATCAAGCTTTGAATACGGATTAAAAATAGCAAAAGCTATAGAAAACGAATGGTTTAATACAGATTACGCTAGCAATAGATTTTTAACTAATCATAATAATTTTCATAGATTACGTTTGTACGCTAGAGGAGAACAAAGTATACAAAAATATAAAGATGAATTATCTATTAATGGTGATTTGTCTTATTTAAATTTAGATTGGAAACCAGTTCCAATTATACCTAAATTTGTAGATATAGTTGTTAATGGTATAGCAGAAAGAATATATGACGTTAAAGCTTATTCTCAAGATCCATATGGTGTTAGTAAAAGAACAGAATATATGGAATCTCTTTTAAGAGATATGAAAACAAAAGAAATCAGTGATCTTGCTGAAGAAAAATTTGGAATATCATTAAACGAAAATCCAAAAGAAGTTTTACCTGACTCAGAAGAAGAGTTAGCTTTACATATGCAATTAACGTACAAGCAAGCTATAGAATTAGCAGAAGAGCAAGCGTTAAATGTTTTATTAGAAGGTAATAAATATGATTTAGTAAAAAGAAGATTTTATTATGATTTAACTGTTTTAGGTATTGGAGCTGTTAAAACAGGATTTGATCAATCTAGAGGTGCTACAGTTGAATATGTAGATCCAGCTGATTTAGTATGGTCTTATACAGATTCTCCTTATTTCGATGATATTTATTATGTTGGTGAGGTAAAATTAATACCTATTAATGAACTTATAAAACAATTTCCAGATCTCACTATGAGTGAACTAGAAGAAATATCTAAGAAAAATTACAAAGCTTCAAATAGATATAATTCTAGAAATTCAAGTTTAAATGATGACGATAAAAACAAAGTAGAAGTATTATACTTTAATTATAAAACTTTTATGTCTGAAGTTTATAAAATGAAACAAACTAGTAGTGGTGGTTATAAAGCTATAGAAAAAGATGATAAGTTTAATCCTCCAAAAGATATGGGAGAGATGTTTACTAAAGAATCTAGAAAAATAGAATGCTTATATGAAGGTGCTATGATTTTAGGTAGTGATAAATTGATTAAATGGGAAATGTCAAAGAACATGATGCGTCCTAAAAGCGATTTTACAAAAGTAAAAATGAATTATAATATAGTGGCTCCTAGAATGTATGAAGGTAAAATAGAGTCATTAGTTAGTAGAATAACTGGTTTTGCAGACATGATTCAATTAACACACCTTAAATTACAGCAAGTAATGTCACGTATGGTACCGGATGGAATATACTTAGATGCCGATGGACTTGCTGAAATAGATTTAGGTAATGGAACTAATTATAATCCACAAGAAGCATTGAACATGTTTTTCCAGACTGGTAGTATAATTGGTAGATCTTTTACTGGTGATGGTGATATGAATCCAGGAAAAGTACCTATACAAGAAATATCTGGAGGTCAAGGAGCTGGTGGTAAAATGCAAGCACTTATAGGTAACTATAATTACTATCTACAAATGATAAGAGATACAACTGGATTGAACGAAGCTAGAGATGCCGCTAATCCAGATCCAAAGGCTTTAGTAGGAGTTCAAAAAATGGCGGCAGCAAATTCTAACACAGCTACAAGACATATATTGCAATCTGGATTATTTTTAACATCTGAAGTATGTGAATGTTTGTCTCTTAGAATATCTGATATTATAGAATACTCTCCAACTAAAAATGCTTTTATACAATCTATAGGAGCACATAACGTTGCGACTTTAGAAGAGATATCTAATTTACATCTATATGATTTTGGTATATTTATAGAGTTAGCGCCAGATGAGGAAGAAAAAGCAATGCTTGAAAATAACATACAAGCAGCTATAGCTCAACAAAGTATAGATTTAGAAGATGCTATAGATCTAAGAGAAATAAAGAATCTTAAATTAGCAAATCAACTACTTAAAATTAGAAGAAAAAAGAAAATAGAAAAAGATCAAATGATAGCTCAGCAAAACATGCAGGCACAGGCGCAGGCGAACGCACAGCAGCAACAAGCAGCCGCTCAAGCTGAAGTTCAAAAACAACAAGCTTTGTTACAGCAAAACATGCAAATGGAACAAGGTAAAGCAGAATTAGAGAGACAGTCTATGATGCAAGAAGCAGAAATTAAAAAGCAATTAATGGATCATGAGTTCCAATTAAACATGCAATTAAAAAGAATGGAAGCTGAAGTTACTAAAAATAAAGAATCTGTAAAAGAAGATCGTAAAGATAAAAGAACAAAGATACAAGCAACTCAACAGTCTGAGTTGATAGATCAAAGAACTAAAGATAAACCACCAAAAGATTTTGAAATGAGCCAACAAAGATTCGAATCTTCTGGAAATGACGTACTAGGTGGTGGTTTTGGTTTAGGTGGATTTGATCCTAGATAAACAAATTAATTAATTATATAATATTTTATTATGGAAGAAAAAAACAACGATGTAGTAGAAAATACTACTGAACCAAAAGTAGACGAAAAAGTCGAAAAATTAAAAATTAAAAAGAAACCTAAAAAATTTTCTAACAGTAAAGATGGAGATGTTACAAAGGTAAATCTTGAAGAGTTAGTTAAAAAAACAGAAGATGTTATTAAAGTTGACTTATCAAAACCAAAAGAAGATGTTGAAGTTGAAAAAGAAGTTAACGAGGTTTTAGAAGAAACAATTGAACAAACTCCTTTATTAGAAGAAATTACAGAAGAACAAGAAACTACAAAAGTAGTTGAACCACCAAAAGAAGTTAAAAATGAATTACCTGAAAATATTCAAAAGTTAGTAGACTTTATGAATGACACTGGTGGAGATGTAAAAGACTATGTTAATCTTAATACAGATTATTCTGAATTAGATAACGATACGTTATTAAGAGAGTATTATAATAAAACAAAACCACATCTTAATGATGAAGAAATTAATTTTCTTATGGAAGATAATTTTTCTTATGATGAAGATGTTGATGATACAAAAGACATACAAAGAAAAAAATTAGCGTTAAAAGAGCAAGTTGCCAACGCTAAAGGCCACCTGGACGGGCTAAAGTCCAAATATTATGAAGATATTAAATATGGTTCAAAGCTCACGGGTGAGCAACAGAAAGCAATTGATTTCTTCAACAGATACGAAAAAGAAGCAGAAAATGCAAAAGAATCAAGTGATCATTTCTTAAATAAAACTAAAGAAGTTTTTAACAACGATTTCAAAGGTTTTGAATATAAAGTTGGAGATAAGAAATATAGATTTAATGTTAAAGACAGTTCTAAAGTTAGAGATAACCAAAGCGATATTAATAATTTTGTCAAAAAGTTTTTGAATAAAGAAAATTTAATGGAAGATGCTACTGGTTATCATAAATCTTTATTTACTGCTATGAATTCTGATGCTATTGCTAATCATTTCTACGAACAAGGTAAAGCTGATGCTTTGAAAGATAGTATAGCTAAATCTAAAAACGTTGATATGAACCCTAGACAATCGCACACTGGGGAAACTCAAGTTGGTGGTTATAAGTTTAAGGTATTAGGTGATAATTCTGACGACTTTAAATTCAAAATTAAAAAAAAGAGTAAATAATTTAAAACAATAAAAAAATGGCAATTACAGCAGGAAGTAATTTGAATAGTGTTTTAGCTCCACAAAAGCAAACATTAGCTTCAAATTATATTGATTTCGCTACAGCAGGTTCTTCGGATGGCTGGGCACAGCAGTACCTGCCTGACTTAATGGAAAAAGAAGCTGAGGTTTTTGGTAACAGAACTATCTCAGGTTTTTTATCTCAAGTTGGAGCAGAAGAGTCTATGACTTCAGACCAAGTAGTTTGGTCAGAACAAGGTAGATTACACCTTTCTTATAAAGGTACTTTAGCTACTGATACTTCGGTAGTAACAATTACACATGATATCGATGGAAACGCATTAACAACTACTCATGGTGTTAGATTAAACGATCAAGTTATCGTTGCTACAACAGAAGGAGCGGTTAAATGTTTCGTTACAGATATTGATAACACAACAGTTAACAAAATCACTTGTCGTCCTTATGAAGTAGAGCATATTGATGATGACGCTGCTATTACAGCAGGTCAATCAGCAGCTGCTTGTACTATACTTGTATTTGGTTCTGAGTATGCAAAAGGAACTGACGGTCAAGGAAGTCACGCAGAGGGACCTAAAGCTATATCTCCTGATTTCAAATCATTCACTAACAAACCTATTATTATCAAGGATTATTATGAAATCTCTGGTTCTGATACAGCTCAAATTGGTTGGGTTGAAGTTTCTGGTGAAGATGGACAAAACGGGTACTTATGGTATTTAAAAGCTGAAGGTGATACTAGAGCTAGATTTACTGACTATTTAGAGATGACTATGATGGAATCTGTAAAAGGTGTTTCTGGTTCTTCAGCAGTAGATGGTACTGATTCTATTGGTACTAACTTTGGTACTGAAGGTTTATTTGCGGCTATCGAAGATAGAGGTAATGTTACTTCTGGTGTTACTGGTGTTAATGCTGCTACTGATTTAGCAGAGTTTGACGCTATCTTGGCTGAATTTGATAAGCAAGGTGCTATTGAAGAAAACATGATGTTTGTCAATAGAACTGTAGCTTTAGCAATGGATGACATGCTAGCTTCTATGAACTCTTATGGTTCAGGTGGTACTTCTTATGGAGTTTTTGATAACGAAGAAGAAATGGCACTTAACTTAGGGTTCTCTGGTTTCCGTAGAGGTTCTTATGATTTCTATAAATCAGACTTTAAATATCTAAATGATAGATCTACAAGAGGTGGTATTAATGATAGAAACACTACGTCTCCTATAAGAGGGGTAATGATACCAGCAGGTGTTACTTCTGTATATGATCAATCTTTAGGAAAGAACCTTAAACGTCCTTTCTTACACGTTAGATATAGAGCTTCTCAAACAGATAACAGAAAGCTTAAAACTTGGATCACTGGTTCAGTTGGGGCTACTACATCTGATTTAGATGCTATGCAGGTAAACTATTTATCTGAGAGATGTTTAATCACTCAAGGTGCTAATAACTTTATGTTAATGAAGTAAGCACTATTATATTAAAGAGTCGAGGCTTCGGCCTCGGCCCTTTATTTTTATTAATTTTATTATATATTATATTATGGCAAAGAAAAAACAAAAAACAAAAAAAACAATTACTGACCAACCACAAGTTATGGAGCATACAGTAGTTGAAACAAAAAAACCAAATCCTGAAGATAGATGGGAAATAAAAGATAGAAATTATTTTTTAATAAACAATAAATCTCCAATATCGTATCAAATAAGATCTTCAAACGTATATTATTTTGATGAAGAAAAAGGATACGAAAGAGAATTAAAATATACAACAAATATGCAAACCCCTTTTGTTGATGAGTTTCCAAAAGGAAGTGAATCTAGATTAGAGCATATTATATTTAGAAACGGGTCGTTATTTGTACCTAGAAACAAACAAACTTTACAAAAGCTATTATCTTTATATCATCCGCATAAAAATAAATTATTTAGAGAACACATGCCTGTTAAGGATGCTGAAAACGAATTAGATTGGTTAGAATTTGAAATTGCAGCATTAAACGCAGCTAAAAATATAGATATTGATATGGCAGAAGCTGTTATGCGTGTAGAAATTGGCTCTAAAGTGTCAGAGATGAGTTCTAAGGAACTTAAGCGAGATTTATTATTATTCGCTAAGAGAAAACCTAGATTGTTCTTAGAATTAGTTACTGATGAAAACGTACAATTAAGAAACTTTGGTATTAAAGCAGTTGAAGAAAATCTTATTAGATTATCTGGTGATCAACGAACGTTTTCTTGGGGAACTACAAATAGAAAGTTAATGACTGTACCATTTGATGAACACCCATATTCAGCTTTAGCCGCTTGGTTTAAAACTGATGAAGGAATGGAAGTTTATTCAAATATTGAAAAAAGATTAAAATAATAATCAAACTGTAGCAAGCGATCGCTCTACGGAGCGATTGCAAACTACAAAACAAAAATAAATTATGGCAGTAAGTGTAGATACGGTGTACCAAAGAGTTTTAGCGATATCAAACAAGGAACAAAGAGGTTATATAACACCTCAAGAATTTAATTTACTAGCCAACCAAGCTCAAATGCAGATTTTTGAACAGTATTTTTATGACTTAAACCAATTTTTAAGAGCTCCACAAAATGATACAGAATACTCTAATATGGTAACTGTCTTAGAGGAAAAAATATCTTCTTTTGAAAAATACAAAGTAGCTATGTCAGCTATGTCTGGAAATCAAGCTACTTTACCAACTGATGTCTATAGATTAGGAACTGTTTTTTACGGCGGTTTAGGTTATGATGTTGAACTAGAAAAAGTTGGTAAAAAAGAATTAGAATATATGTTAAGAACAAAATTAACATCACCAGTAGATAAACGTCCTGTTTATACTAGAAAATCAAACACTTTATTAAAACTATTTCCAGCATCGCCTTCTACGTCTTATACTACAGGTAATGTTACATGTAATTATGTAGCTGTTCCCGCAGAGGCTTACTGGACTTATACTGTTGTTAATAACAAGGCTTTATACAACGCCTCAGCTAGTGATTTACAAAATTTTGAATTACATGAATCTGAAGAAACATCATTAGTTATTAAAATACTAGAACTAGCAGGGGTAACTACAAAGCAAGTTGATATAACTCAATTTGCAAAATCAGAAGAATTACAAAAAACACAATCAGAAAAACAATAATATATGGCGACTAATTACTTATTAACAGAATCACAAGAAAATTACTATGATGCTACTGATGTTGATTACGGTGGTTATCAATTTATAGATTTAATTGACATTATTAATAACTTTATGGTTGCTTACGTTGGAGATGGAAAAGTAATAAATAAAGTAAAAAGAGTTGATGTAGCTTTTCATGCTCAAAGAGCCATGCAAGAATTATCTTTTGATACATTTAAATCTACTAAATCTCAAGAAATAGAAATACCAGCTTCACTTACAATGACCCTTCCACAAGACTATGTAAACTATGTAAAACTAACTTGGTCAGATTCTGCTGGTATAGAACATACAATATACCCAACTTCAAAAACATCTAATCCTTACGCTATATCTCAAGCCACTGATGGTTCTTATAATAACGATGGAACAAATTTAACAGAACAAGACGCTACAGATCATATATCTGATACTTGGGATAAATATAAAGATTCAACTCCAGTTGAAAATTTAGACTCTTATAATTATGATGTATACCCACATGCTGATGGTAAACGTTATGGTATAGATCCACAACATGCTCAAGTTAACGGTTCTTTCTTTATAGATCCACTTCAAGGAAAAATCCATTTTAGCTCTAACATTAACGGTAAAACTGTAACCTTAAAATATATAAGCGATAGTTTAGGAACAGAAGAAGAAATGAAAGTACATAAATTTGCTGAAGAAGCAATGTATAAATGGATAGCACATGCTATTTTATCTACTAAGGCAAATATACAAGAGTATTTAGTACAGAGATTCAAAAGAGAAAGATTTGCAGCTGTAAGAACTGCTAAACTAAGATTGTCTAATCTAAAAATAGAAGAGCTAACTCAAATAATGAGAGGTAAATCTAAACATATAAAACATTAATTAAATGCCGGAAATTAAAAGAGCCTTTTCCGCTAGTAGAATGAACAAGGATCTAGATGAGAGACTTGTTCCTGCTGGAGAATATAGAGATGCAAATAATATAGAAATAGATACATCAGAGGATACTAACATTGGTACAGTGCAATCATTAAAAGGTAACACTGCATTAACCGCAAAGTTTCCTGCTAGTAGTATTTGTGTTGGCTCTATAACAGACGATAAAAACGATAAAATATATTGGCTTGTCGCTGGAGCGTCTGTAACTAGTAACAATGTAACTATAACAAAAGATTATATAGCAGAATATGATATTCAAAATGCTACATTTAAATATGTTTTAGTTGATATATACGAAGTTAAAATAAAAGCTGAAGGAGCTAGTACCGCAGCGAATGGATTTCTATATGCCCCAGAAATATCAAGTATAGATTCATATAACAATATAGGTATAAGGTTAGATATGAAAGTTACATCTACTAATGTAACAGCTGATGATAATATTTATGTTACAGACATACAAACTGATACAAATAAATGGAAGATATTAACGTCAACAGGATTTGCTACTAGCGACGACGAAGATATAACATTTACATCAGAAAGACTGCTTAATTTTTATGGTGGAGAAATATTAAACGGAAAACATCTTCCACCTAGATTAATTACAGGTATCAACGTTTTAGATGGAATGTTATTTTGGACAGATAATCATTGTGAGCCTAAAAAAATAAATATAGAAAGATGTATAGCAGGGACTGGTGGAGTACAATATTTACAAGGCGGTAGTGTTTCTGGTTTTGCATCTACAACAACAACAACAACACATCAAATCTTTGATGGAGATACAGATCATTTTCACACTAGACTAGTTTCTTCGAAAAATGGTTTTGATTTAGAAGTTATGACTGATAGATTAAAACAAAAAGCTGTTTGGTTAGATGAAGAACATATAACTGTTCTTAGAAAAGCTCCACATACACCTCCTTATTTAGAAATGTCTAGCACTGACGTTCTTAGAACTGACGCCAATGGTAACGCGCTTAATATATCAACAACAGCCACTAATCTTGCATTTGTAGATTCAAACAACAATTTATTAACTTCAAGTTCCACTGTTTACACTGGTTCTGATGCTATAACTTTTGATACTAATGTAGATTTTAGAATTGGAGATATAGTTATACTTACTAATAATCCTAATGCTAATACCGCTACGTTTACAGAGCATGAAGTTAGAATACGTATAGAAAACACACCAAGTTCTTTACCGCCAAATAATGGACCTTATGATTGGTCACTTTTGTCAATTGATTCTTCTATTTCTACTGGTCAACAAAACTGGTCTGCAAGATTAGAACAAAGTAAACCATTATTTGAATTTAAATTTCCAAGATTTGCTTATAGATATAAATATAAAGATGGCGAATATTCTACATTTTCTCCGTTTTCAGAAATAGCTTTCTTACCAAGTGATTTTGATTACGCTCCTAAAAAAGGATTTAATCTTGGTATGACAAATGAGTTGAGAAGTTTAAAAATAAAAGACTATGTTGTTGAAGACGCTGCTAGAGGAAGAGATGTTGTAGAGGTAGATATACTTTATAAAGAAGATGGTTCTCCTAATATTTATACTATGAAAAGTATAAAAATATCAGATGACCATCCTAAATGGCCTGACAAAGCAAACCATGCTTATGCTAGAGGTGAATTTGAAATAGAATCAGAATTAATACATGCTACGTTACCTTCTAATCAATTATTAAGACCTTGGGATAATGTACCTAGATTAGCAAAATCACAAGAAGTTACTGCTAATAGATTAGTGTATGGTAATTATGTTCAGAACTACAATATGGAAATTAACAATGAAGAGTTAATACCTTTAGTAGATATAGGCTTAGAAAGCACTGTTGGCGATGGAACTGTATCGCCTAGTAAATCCGTAAAGTCAATTAGAACATACCAAGTGGGCGTTGTGTATAGAGATAAGTATGGTAGAGAAACACCTGTATTTCCAGGTGACCCACAAAAAAGCGCTATTAAAGTAGAAAAAAAAGAATGTGCTAAATTCAACAAGTTAACAGCTAAAATGCTAACACCTCCACCTAGTTGGGCTGACTCTTGGAAATTTTTTGTAAAAGAAACTTCTAATGAATATTATAACTTAGCACAAGATAGATGGTACAATGCTGAAGATGGTAATATATGGTTGTCGTTCCCATCATCTGAAAGAAATAAAATAGACGAAGATACTTTCTTAATACTTAAAAAACAACATGAAAACAATGTTGCTGTAACAGAAAAAGCTAGATATAAAATTTTAGCAATAGAAAATGAAGCTCCAGATTTTATAAAAACTAATACTAAAATACTAGGTAAACAATTAAGCACAACTAATAATTGGGTTACTTCTACAACTGCAGGTTTTCCTTTTATAGATTACACTAACTTTACAATGCAAGATGCTATTAATTTTTATGAAGAATTTGGTGATGGTGGCGCTTTAGATGACGCGGTAACAAAAGCAATGCATGATGGATATTTATTTATTAGGATTAGTACAGACACAGTAAAAGGAAAGTTTTATAAACTAGCAAATATAAAAGAGGTTGGTAGCAATATTAAAATAGAAATAGATGGTAAGTTTGGAGATGATATAAGGTTTGCCGCGCCTGCTCAAACTACAGGTAGTATAGTTAGTGGTTTATTTGTAGAATTAGCAACTAGAATACCTGAAAATAAACCTGAGTTTGATGGTAGGTTCTTTGCAAAAATATATAAAGATTTAGTTTTAAAAGAAAACGTATTATCTCAAACTTCTTTTGATGGATATAAAGTGATTAGTGCAATGTCTTCTTATTATATAAATTATCAAACTTTTGATACTGGAGGTTCTACTGATTTAGTAAATGCTTTAAACAATCCTGGATCAAACACTACATACGTAATAACTCCAAAAGGACATTCTGCGGCAGATGTTAACAGTATGGCCTCTGGACCTATTGGCGCATCAGATCTTAAAAAAGCAGTAAAAAGTTGGTGGAGAGCTTGGGGGGCTGGTTGGTTTATAGATAGTGCTATAACAGCAAACGAGAATGAAGCTGCTGGCTCGTCAGGAGAGGCAGATATTCAAGATTCGCTTGGAGTAACAGCACCAGCAGATAACGCTTTAGATAGCTCTGGAACTGGACGTATAGCCTCTGGACAACACGGTATTTTTGATGCTACATCTAGTAATAATACGCAAGGTATAGTTGGATCAAATAAAAATATAGCACTATCATGGTCTGGTATATATCCTACAGGTACATCATTAGAAACAGTGCCCGCAACAACATCATCAGCCGGTGGAGATAATAACCATACACATAGTTCTTCTCCAATATATAGTGTTGGAACTGGTGCGCATCTTCAACAAGCGTTAGTTGTTCAATATCTATCAACACCTGGAACTCAATTTAGATTTAAAGACGATCCAGATAGTTTTGTTTACACTATAAAAGACTCACAAAGAACAGAAGATTTACTTAATTACGATGCTCGTAGAAATTCCATAGCAATTGATGATTCTTTTTTAGAGTGTGCAAATAAACGTTTGAGACTTACGCTTACTGTAGAAAATCAAAATGGAAATGGAATTGGAGTAGATGGATTACAATATAGTCCTATAACAACTGGAGCAAATCCAGTTTGGTCACCAGCGTCAAGTACATCACCAGTTGTAATAGAGTTTGTAGAAGAGTTTGATGAAGACGATACGCAAGAATCTAGTTCTAATCCTGGTATATGGGAAACAGAACCAAAAGAAGATGTTGGATTAGATATTTATTATGAATCAACACAAGCCTATCCAATAAAATTAAACGCAAGAACAAACGAGCAATATGCAGTTATAGGTTCTGTAGTAGAAAACGAAAATACAAGTTTTGGTACAACGTTAACAGTTAAATCTTGGAGTGATCAAACTGTTACTTTAAGTGCTCAAATACCAACAGCAATAGCAGTTGATGATATAATATCTTTTACAGCCCCTGATGGTGGCGTAACTAGATTAGTCGTTAAAACTGCTGTTACAGCTGCAACATCAAGTCAAATAGAATTTTATAATCACGCTTTTGGACCTCCTAGTCAAACTTTACCTGGACACTCTCCATGTTATCAAAAAGTAACATTACCATTTTTTAATTGTTATTCTTTTCAAAATGGAGTAGAATCAAATAGAATTAGAGATGATTTTAATGCTATGACAATAGACAAAGGAGTTAAAGTGTCAACAGTTTTTGCTCAGCATTATGAAGAAGAGAGATTAGGTAGTGGGTTAATACATTCTGGAATATACAATTCAACAAATGGTATAAATAATTTAAATCAATTTATAGCAGCAGAAAAAATAACTAAAAACTTAAACCCAAGACATGGCGCTATACAGAAACTATATAATAGGGATACAAATTTAATAACAATTTGTGAAGATAAAGTTTTTAATATTTTAGCAGATAAAGATGCTTTATTTAATGCGGATGGTAGTGCTCAATTAATCGCGTCTAATAAAGTATTAGGACAAATAACTCCTTATGGTGGAGATTATGGAACTCAAAATCCAGAATCATTTGTATCTGATAATTATAGATCTTATTTTACTGATAGAATTAGAGGGGCGGTATTAAGATTATCAATGAATGGTATAACACCTATATCAAAAGCTGGTATGTCTGATTGGTTTAATGATAATCTAAAAGGTAGTACTGATTCTTCATATAAAAATAGTGTAGAAAGTATAATAGGTACTTTTGATAGTAAAAAAGGTTTATATAATGTAACTATTAAACAAATTCAAGAAACAATAAAAGGTGTTTCCTTTGAATCAAAAGATCCTACATATTATACCGTTAGTTATAGCGAACAAGCAAAAGGTTGGGTTAGTTTTAAATCTTTTTATCCAGAAAGCGGAATAAGTATAAATAATAATTATTATACATTTAAAGATGGTGAATTATACAAGCATCATGATAATAGCACTTATAATAATTTTTATGGAGTACAATATTATTCAGATGTAACAGCTATATTAAATGACCAACCGGGATCAATAAAAAGTTTTAATACTATAAATTACGAGGGAAGTCAAGCAAAAATAGATGCATATACAGGTGCAGATGGAGAGTATTATAATTTAACCGCTAGCAAAGGTTGGTATGTAGACTCTATATCAACAGATCAACAAACTGGAATTGTCCCAGAGTTTATAGACAAAGAAGGTAAATGGTTTAATTATATAAGAGGTGAATCTACTACATTATCTAATTTAGATCAAAAAGAATTTTCTGTACAAGGTATAGGTGTAGCATCAACAGTATCTGGCTCTGGAGAAACTAACACACATACATTTACAGTTGCTAACAATACAAGTACAACTTATAATCCAGACACAGAAAGAGACGGAAATACAGATGGCGCTGCAGATGGTGTTTGGGATTCATCAGCAGATTAAAAAATAGAATATGGCAAATTGGACAGTATCAACATCAACATCAACAGTAGCTCAAGGTGCAAGTGTTTCCGGAACAAAAGTTCTGACAATAACGCCTAATACTGGTTATGTATTAAGTGCTAGTAATTTTAAAATTGGAGAAGCTACAAATACTAGTGGGAACGTGTGGGAAGGAGGAAACGTAGATATTGGAGTTAATACTGTGACTTTTGCAGACACAGGAACAGCCGGTTCTCCAACAAATGAAGTTACAGCAACTATAGCTTTTGACACGTTTAGCATGCCTTCTAGTTCAAAGACTTTATATATTGACATAGATGAAGTATCAGCATCAAGAGCTGAAGTAAGGCCTTTATGTGTAAGATCTAAACATTTAGCAGAAACATCACCTAGTGATGCAGGGTTAAATATACATACTGTTACAACTACTAGTGAGTCTGGAATAACACAAACAGATGATTCTTCAACAATAGGATCAAGTGGAACACATACATACTTTCATAAAGGAGATGTTATAGAAGATCCTTCAGTTCCTGGTAATTTAATATTTACAAAAGTTTTTGCTGCAAATACAACGTATGGTTATTATTACGATGCAACGCCAACTATAACATTTGCTGTAAGTGGTGGGTATGGAGACTATAGTAATTATTATACGGTTATAAAAGATAGTGAAACACTCACGAATGTAGTAGTTGGGGGCGTTACTATAAGTAGACCAACAAGCGTTACTTTTAAAGCTTATTATACGCCACCTGTTGATCCTACGACTCCAACTGGATTAGACCCAGATCCATTTACAACAAATGCGGCAATGTGCGAACTAAATCATTATATACAGTTTAATCACGTGTTAAAACAAGAAGATCAAGGTAACCCTGGTGATAAAAAATATATTACATCTGTAGTTACCGACACGTCAGATATTCCGTCAACTGGAGACGTTAGAAATATTAGAGTACTTGGAGATGTAGGTTCAGTTTTTAAACTTGTTGTTACTATAACAGACAATGGTAATACGTATGATTTTTCAAGTAATTCATTTACAGCTGGGGCAACAACGTCTACAGAAACAACATTAGGATCAAGTGGTTATCAAGACTTTAATGTAACTTATCCTTCTACAAGCAGCACAGATACATATGATATAACAATAGTTGCTACAACCCCAACATCAACTTTGATAAATGTGCCTATAACTGCTGGAGACATGAGAATATCACAATACGCACCTGTTGTTATTACTCTTGATTTAAGAGATGATTCTTCTGGTAATCTTTGGGATGATGGTGAGTTTCCAACGCCTATCACTATAACAGGTGAAGCAGGACAAGAAAGTAGAAATAAACCTTTTACAAAGGCTTTTTCGTTTACTATAACGCAAGCTATGGTCACTGCTGGAGGCACACCAGATATAGCTCCAAAAGATATTTTAATATGGGACTTTGACACAGACAGTGGATTAACAACGCTTACCGATGGTAACGTTAGTAGCGCCACGTTTGATGTAGACGCTACAGATGGAATCACAGTGGGACAAACTATTAATTGGGAAATTAAGAAAACACCTTTATTTAATCAAGAATCAATAAGCGAAATATCAGTAGGTACATTTGCTGAAGACACATCTTTAGTAATTCCACCTAATGTAGATAATTTAACAGCTGGCATGGTATTATCAGCCTCTAATTTATCATCAGAAGATCCTATTACAATAACTACTGTTAACACAAGTACCGTTACGTTAAGCGCGCCAATAGAAACAAATACTAACATACCTATTACTTTCACAGCTTCAGGTGTAACCGTAAACAGTATCACAGATGGTAATACTTTAGTAGCATCACAAAGTTTATCGGGATTAAAAGACGATTTATCATTAACATTTGGTGGTACATCTTCAAACACTGATGTTAACATAATTGGCGGCACAGTTGTAGAAAGTGGTAGTAATGTTATAATAGCTGGTACTTTTGCGGTTAATTCTTTTGGTAACGCAAATAAAACATTTCTACTAGGAATAGATAATTTAGTAAATATACCTTAAAAATATGGCAACAATAACAATGGTTTTTCCAGATCCTTTAAACGTATCGCTACAAATTGGCGACACAGCTTACTATGTACCTACTAATACTCATGGTGGCTTTTTAACATCTTTAAATAGTGGTGCTACCGCTGAAGAAACAATAGTAGAAATAGGTGCTGTAGCTAGTATAATACAAAATACAAATACTATAACAGTAACAACAAGTTTAACAACAGCTAATTTACCAACAACAAGTCATTATATATTTTTTAGTAAAGATAACAAAGCTAATTTAAGTACAATGCTAGGTTATTATGCTGAAGTTAAGTTTTCAAATAACTCTACAACAGAAGCAGAATTATTTAGTATAGGTGCCGATATCTTTGAAAGTAGTAAATAACACTTAAAAAGTGTAATAATAATATAACGAATAAATATAAAATTATGTATAAACACAAGCAACCAACATTTTATAACAATATGAAAAGTCCATTTAAATCTATAGGTGGTACTAGTCCAGTAAAACAATTAGGACAAGGAATAGGTCAATTAATAGGTTCAGTTGGAGCTAAAAAAAGAGCTAAAAAAGAATTAGGAAAAGCAAAAGAAGAATATCGTGACGTTAAAGCTGATTACATGGCTATGGATTTTAGTAATCCTTATGCTAATATGGAAAACACAATGGAAGATTTAACTATAAACCAACAAGCCGCAGATCAAGCTGCTCGACAGTTTCAAGCATCTCAAGCTAACATATTAGGTCAAGTACAACAAGGTGGTCAATTTAACGCTGGTAATATACAAGCTTTGGTTGGGGCTGGTCAACAGGCAGCGGCGGCAACGTCAGCTGATATAGGTAGACAAGAAGCAGCTAATCAAGCAGCAGCGGCTAGACAAGCAGCGCAATTACAAACAGCTGAAAGAAAAGGAGCGGCGGAAATGGCAGAAGCTGAAAGAGGAAGAACTGAAACATTATTTGGTATGGGAATAGAAAGACGAGGCGCTGCAGAAGCTGCAAAAGCTGAAGCAGACGCAATGAGAGCTCAAGGATATGGTAACGTTATTGGTGGTGTAGTTGACTTAGGTGTTAAAGCAGCAACAATGGGTATGGGTGGACTTCCTGTAAAACCTCAATAAAAATAAATAAAGAAAATAATATGGCAATAAATGAAACATTAGTAAACGCATCTAAAGCTGCTAATCAAGCTAAATTAGAGGCAACGGCTAACTTTAGTGGTCTAAGTGGTGCTGATTCAGCTATAAATAAATACCTTGATCATAAAATAGACATGAAGCATGATGAAGACAAAAGAAAAGCAGATGAAGAATATCAAGAATATTTAAAACAAAAAGAAGAAAAAGAAAATGAAAAAATAGTTGAAAATGCCGTAGAAAATTCAGCTGAAAGTTTAAATGATGAAAACACAATTGTTTCTTCTTTACAAATGAAAACTCCTTTTACTTATAATCAAGGATTAGTAAATGCTGCTTCAAAACTTTATAAAAACCGAAGATATGCTAACAATGCTTTAGGTAATGCTTTAGCCAAATCAGGTACAGCAATAGATGGTTCTATTCAAGATATGATGGATGATTTTGATTTAGAAGCAAAACTAAAAAAGGAAGAAGAGAGATTAAAAGAAGAAAAGTCACAAGCAGAAAAAGATAGACAGCTAAAAATTATTGACGATAGAATATTAGAATCTAATCAAAACAACTTGTCACAGCATGGTTCTAAAATGTACAACGAAGTACAAGATCAGTTATATGGTTTAAGAGATGAATATTTAAGAGTATTAGACGAAGATCCTAAAAATACAAGAGCCTTAAACGATATAAGAACAGAATTAACAAAACTAGATGGTCAATTAACCGCTTTTTCTACAGGTGCTATTGCTTATGATAGCGCTGTTCAAAAAGATAATTTTTCAGCTGGTATGGATAAAGATACTAAAAGTTTATTAGACGCATATTATACACATGGAGATAAAGTAGAAATTGAAGGTAAGGATTGGACATTTGAAAAACAATACATTGATGGAGAATATAAGATGATTATTCAAGATCCATCATCAGCAAATATAGTTTCAGAACTTGAAAGCAAAATAAAATCTTTAGAAGAGCAAAAAGGAATGTTTAGCGAAGACGAATATAACAATGTAATGGCTTCACATAAAGAAGAATTATATAAATATAAAAGAACATTAAGTCCTAAAGAGCAATTTACTGCTAGTTCATTAGTACAAAAAGTAGATGGCTCTCCTTTAAACAACTTTTATAGTTTAATGGAGAAAACATCAAACGCTGGAAGAGTGGTTACAAAAGATGAAATAACAGGGACAATAAGAAGTCTAGTTAAAGATAAAGCATCTTTAATTTCTTACGCTAACGATCCTATACCAGGGCAGGGTAAAAGTATGAGAGAACATTTTACAGAAATGTTTCCAGAAGGTATACCTATAGAAAAAGAAGATGGAGTTGTTGATTATGTAACTATTGATCAAATATTTAACGCTCAAAGCCCTTATTTTAGAGAAAATCAAGGACAGAAAGTACTAGAAGAATTAGTTGTTGATTATTATACTAGAATAGGTATTAATAAATTTAATAAGCAAAAAGTTGGAGATGCTAATATAATATCAGTAGAGAACGACTATGGATCAACAACGTTTGGCTTAAGTAGAGAAGAAGGTGATAAGTTTAGAAGTTGGATACATGAAAACTATCCAGCTTATGCTGAAGAAATAGATTTAGACAAAAGTTATAAATCTTTTACAAACAAATATATAGCTACAGCTTGGGAAAAATATGGAGAAGAATATCAAAAAACTATGGCTGGACAAAGATATGATGATATAGTAACAAAGTATAACTTAGAAGATTAATAAATATAATTTAATATGACACAGGCACAATTAAAAAGTATAGTACGTAAGATGGTAGACGCTGGAGAGCCAGACAGTACTATAGGTGAATTTATAGAAGAATACAAAAAAAGAAATACCGAGGGAAAGAAAAAGGGCTCCACAAAACGTGCGAGTGTGGGGCCAAGCCTAGCACTAAAAAATATGGCTTATCCATCGGTAAATGGTTTTTTGGACTCACCAATTAAACACCGCGATACTGGTACTGCCCATGATAGCTTAAACACAAGAGATCATATGGACGCTCATTCTAAAGGTGGTGAATATCATACAGATAAAGTTCAGTTTCCAGAAATAGCAGCAGCTATAAATGAATCAAACGACTATAAATTAGGAAGTTTAAGTAAATTGGCTGAGCAAGGTATAAAAACGATTGATAATCGTAGAAAAAATGAAGAGATTTATCGACAAAAAAACTCAAATCAAAAACTTAGTAAAGATTTAGAAAATGCTAAGAAAATAGGAGAAATAGAAACTCACGATGGAATAGTATCTGAATTTGATGCGTTAATGAGTAGTACAATTAAAGATCAGAAAAAACTTCATGGAAATGTATCTGATGAATTAATGAGGTATATTGATGATGTATACGCTGATGATCCCGCTAAACGTAAAGAGTTTGAAAGAATGTTTGAAACTAGAAGATACAGTAAAATAATTAACAAGCTTCAAACATACGAATTTAGTTTAGAAAGCGCAAGTAGATTAAAAGATAGAGCTTTTGATCCTGATTACAAGAAAATGATAAAAAATTTAGAGGAGCTTGAAAAAAACAATAACTCTCTTTATCCTTATTTAAAAAGAAAATCACTTAAAGAAAAAGAAAAAAATAAGTTAGAAAAACAAAAAGACATTGAACTCACAAAACCTAAAGATGATTACACGCTTGATATAGATAACTATACTTTTTGGAAAGATGTAGTACAAAGTAATATGAATGACTTTTCATATTTAGATGATTATAACGCGAGTTTGAAAAGAAAGTATCAGGAAGATTATGACAAAGGAATTAATGACTATGGAGATTTTAGAACGAAACAAAATAAAGAGTTAATTACTGAAGGACACAAAGCTTTTAATAGATTTTTAGGAAAAGATCACCCAAAAAATATAACAAGAAAAAAACACAACGGTACATATAAATGGTTTAATATAAAAACTGGCACTTACTATAATGCAGATAGTAAATTAGCAAAACATTTAGATAAGTATGGACTACCAACCGAACAGCAAATGATACAATACGGTAGTTTAGAGGGTGGTGAAGAGTATCGAAGTAAACAAAAACCAAAACACGTGCAAGATCTTTTAAGTGGGCAAAATGAGTTATTTAATCTTCGAAATACATATGTAGAAGTGGCTAAGAAGAAAAGCGCTTCAAGACAAAAAGATGAAATATTTGGAGACGTTAAAAATGTTTCTGTTACAGCTGATAATAAAACAATTATTGATTCTCAATTTTACGATGAAGGCTTAGATCAAGTAGTACCGGTTTCTAGCGCAATAGCTAATCAAGCTTATGAAGGTGGTGATGGTACTTTTTTGGTAGATGGAATAGAATATAAAAGAACAGATTTACGTGATACATTTACAACCATTTCTGGAAAAGAAAAAATTGCCAAAATTAAAACTATCTTGCAAACAAAAAGTTCAAATGGAGAATGGGTGGCAATTAATCCAAGTGAGCATCTAAATATACAGTTAAGCATGTTACCTAGATATACTATTGAAGGTAAAGACGGTGTAGAGTATGAGTTTACCGCAGTTAAAGGTGATATTAAAGGAGACGTATATAAACAAATATATAAAAGAAAAAAAGGAGAAAAAGATTGGAGCAAGTATAACGATGAGATAGAAGGAATTGAATATTACGAAGATAAAGAAGCTTGGGATGAAGATAGTCCAACTCAAACACAATATGAATTTTCTTTAATAAGACAAGGTGGAGCTACTCATGACGATGCTGTTGTAACTGAAAATATTTTAGATGCAATAACCAAAGGAGTTAGTAGTCCAGATTTTACAGGTTTTAATATACAATCATTGTCAAGCCTTGCTAAAACGATGCATAACTATATAGTAGCTTCATCTCACTCAAGTATAATTGAGTCTTATCATGATGAGATAGATCGAGCGGAGTTAAAAAATATTAAAGAAAAAATTGATGAGCAAGAAAAAAAAGACGATAAAAAGATTGTAAAATCAAAATTTAGAGCAGATAAATATCTTGAGAAAGCGCAAAAGGATGATTTTTGTAAAGAACACGATTTAAATATAGTTAGAGACGATTGGACGTTTGATTCTGATAAAGGAGAGTTTTTTCATAAAGAATTAAAAAATAAGAGTGGAAAACCAACATCACTTTCTGATCACATGAGACATTTATCTGGTAAAACTAACTTAACAGGTGACGATTACGAATCTTACAAAAATATAGAAAGTAATTTACTTATATCTTACTACAATAATTTAGGATCTGATGACGCTAGAATGTATATCTCCCCTAAAAGCGTGGATTTGTTAGTTGAATATAATCATTTAAGAGAGCGTTTTTACGAAGATGATGATTATGATAATGAATTATATACAGATAGAAATTATATTTATATTGCAAATGGATCTCATACACATGATAATAAAACGCTTAGTAGAGTCAATGAAAATTCTGTTGAAGAAATAATTAAGCATCTTAAAAGAGGTGAATTAACAACAAATGTTTTAAAAGATGATGGTAGAACGACGTTTGTTGATGATCTTGAAAACCCTATAATAGGAGATGATGGGGAGCAATTAATGATAAATGGTGAGCCAGCGTATACAAAAATAGAAAAAAAAGTTACATTACTTGATCCAAAAAACAATAGAGAAGATAGAAGGTTTCTTCATAAATTATTAAATACCCACAAAAATGATAATTTAACGCCAATGCAGTTGCGTTTTGAAATAGGGAAGTATTTAAAAGAAAAAGGTATAGAAGATAAATATAGCGGATTTGATCATGAAACTATCAAGTCATTATCGAATGGATGGGAGCAGTATGATTGGTCGACGGTGCGAGACGATGAAGAACTTAAAAAGACTATCGATAATGATCCGATACTTGGTCAAATTATTAAAATATCAGACAGACAATATCAAGAACAAAAATTTCATGAATATTGTGAAGACAAAGGAAAAACTAAAGCATATAAAGAAGGCGCTACTTTTTATGGAAAAACAAAAACACAAAAATCATCAATTAAGGGATATCGAAAAGATATAAAGACAGCTAAAGAAGCAGAGGGATTAATGGATATTAAGCTTAATGCTTTAGAAAGTACTTTTGAAAATTATCAGACACGTTACATTCAAATGAATGATAAAAATGGTGAGTTCTCAAAAGAAATAGAACTAGGGCAAGAAAAAATAACCTCTACGTATAATGAATTTAATAGGCTTGCTAAAGAAGGTAAAAAATTAGATGGTACTTATTATGCGTCAATGGAAGAGTTTGAAGAAGAGGTTGCGAAGTTAGAAAAAATGAAAACTGATTTCCAAGCTAGTGTAGACAAAAAAGTAAAAGAAAGAGAAGATCTTATAGATGCAATGATTGAGGTATCAGAAAATATGCAAACTTTAGGAGATATGGATTTTGCTTTTGAGAATGCGCGAGATACATATAAATCATTTTTACATTCAGCAGAAAAGAAACAAGGTATACTTTCCGGAATAGCAGCAAGAATGCAAACAAGTTTTGCTAACTTATCAAATAATCTAAATCAATTTGCTTTTGAAATTTCTAATGATTTATTAGATTACGCAGGTATTGTTGACAGCGAAGAATATAAAGCTTGTGTAGATGGTTATAATGAAACAATTAAAGATTTTAATGAAAATGTTATGTCTGATGTTGTTGAAAGTAGAGACTTCTCCGATATTGGAGGGGATGGTAGCTATGTGTTTGATACGATTAAATACATGACTGATGTTGCCGCTGAAAATTCTGCTGTTACTTTAGTAGCTATTGCCACAGCAAATCCTTATGCTGCTTTTGGATTAGGATACGTGAGTGGTGCAGGTTCAAAATATAGAGAAATGCGAGATTATGCAGACCTTCATGGGATAACATATACCCCAATGCAATTTCATTTAACTGCTAATGCTTTTGGACTTGCAGAAGGAACTACAGAGCTAATAACATTTGGACTAAGTCAAAAGCTGTTAAAAAAGGTTGGTGGTGATCAGTATTTAAAAAGAGGATTTAGCGGCCAATACACAAGTAGATTTTTAGCCTCTTCTATAATTATAGAACCTGGTACAGAAGGATTATCAGAAGGTGTTAATCAATTAGTTGGTAATATATTAGATAGAGAAGCTTTAGGTAGGTCAGATGTAGGTTATTTTGATGATGTTCCAATGGCTATAATAAACGGTACGATGGCCTCTCAAATTATGTATACAACACCTGCAATTGGGATTGATTTAGTTAAAACTTTTTCCAGTAAAGATTTTAATCAAAAAATTGGAGAAAATTCAGAAAGATTAAAACAAATTAAACTTTTATTAGCTAAAAAAGATTTAGATGCTAATGTTAGAAA
>Ga0114934_10000525_pt1 | contig 24521 bp, 21 predicted proteins | sample 4SBtaG_2_FD_99695 | JGI IMG/M metagenome (GOLD analysis project Ga0114934, IMG submission 99695) | Deep subsurface microbial communities from Kolumbo volcano to uncover new lineages of life (NeLLi) - 4SBTROV10_white metaG | ecosystem: Environmental > Aquatic > Marine > Volcanic ...
CTTAGGGATTTAAGATTAGGAGAATTTGATGTTTTAGTTGGTATAAATCTACTTAGAGAAGGTCTAGATCTTCCTGAAGTATCTCTTGTAATAATATTAGATGCTGATAAAGAAGGATTTCTTCGCTCAACAAGATCTCTTATTCAAACCTTTGGAAGATGCGCCCGAAATGTTAATGGCAAGGTATTACTTTATGCAGATAAAATGACTGATTCTATGAAAAAAGCCATTTCTGAGACAAATCGAAGAAGAGAACTTCAAATTGAATATAATAAAATAAATGGTATCATCCCTAAAACGATAATAAAAAAGATTTCAGAAGGTATAGACCCAGATAATCGAAAGGCAAGCTCTATTATCAAAGGAATCGACAGTGCAAGTCTTGAAGATGTAATAGCTGGTTTGAAAATAGAAATGGAGAAAGCAGCAAATAATCTTAAATTTGAAAAAGCTGCAGAAATACGAGATGAAATTTTTCTTCTTGAGAAAGAACTAAAAAAAATATAAAATATATGTCATGATTAATAATGGAATTTTTTATGAATTTATGCCGAATGACAAATTATATCTTATTGATACAAAAAAAAATAAATTCATAGATTTTACTTCCGGTAATGGTTTCTTCCCCGCAGGTTTTAGTCCTGAAATCTCAAATTTATATCCAGGTATAGCCCAAAAATCAGAACTCTCATTATTTTCTGAAAAACTCTCAGAATTCACAAATGAAAATTATAATTTTTACTTTTATAATTCAAAAGAAAATATGCTAAACGCTTTATCATCCCTTATTCAAGGAAGATTAATAAATTGCGAACCTAGTTTAGAATCATATTTCCCAAATTCAGTAGATTTTTTTCAAAAAAGTTGCATTGAATGTGATGAAGGACCAGATGAATTAACCTGTTCAAATCATTGTAAAGGATTCCTTAAGGATTTTATCAATATTTTTTCCTTAAAAGAAAAAATAACTTTCTTGTGTCCTTATTTCATTTTGCGTGAAAAACTTGGAAGAATTCCAATACCTGTACTTAAATTCCTTAAAGAAATAAAGGCACCTTGGATATGCTATGAGCATATTTATTCCCTATTTAGAATGGGCAGTCTCTTCTCATTTTCACAAAGTGACTACTATCCTGAGTTTATAATAGGTGGGAATAATCTAAGTTTTGGAATACCTTTATTCTATCTCGGAATAAATAAAAAACACCTTAAAAATAGCAATATCTTTTCTGATTCTCCAATCTCATCCATATCTTTAGACCTTGCAAAAAAAACTTTAAATACACTTAAAGCTACGGATATCAAAGAGAAAATATCAATTTTCTCATCAGAGCTCTCTTCAAATATTGGTAGCCGGTATGAATTAAGCCAGCTTGGTCTCACAGCAAAAATAAAAATAATCAGGGAAAAACTTGACAAATTCTATCAAAAAGGTATTAGCTATGGACTACTGGTTAAAATAGATTATACTGAAGAAACTGTACTTTTAGCTCCTCCCCTAACTGCTGAAAATGAATACATAAAACAGGGGATAGCAATAATTGCTGAGATCTTGAAAGATATAAATAGATAGAATTAATTCATATCTATTTAAAAAATGTTTTTCAAATAAAATACAGATAAGGAGGAGTAAATGGCAAGAAAGGACAGAGAGAAGGTTATTATCATGGGGGCAGCAGGAAGAGATTTCCACAACTTTAACACCTATTTCAGAAAAAATGAGGATTATGAAGTAGTTGCTTTCACAGCCACTCAGATACCGGATATTGAAGGAAGAATGTATCCAAAAGAACTGGCTGGGCCACTTTATAAAAAAGGAATTCCTATCAAGGCTGAAAGCGAATTAACTGAATTAATCAAAAAACATAAAGTAAGTAAAGTTGTTTTTGCTTATAGTGATGTTCCTCATGAATATGTCATGCATAAATCAAGCATAGTAAATGCTGCTGGTGCAGATTTTTGGCTTCTTGGTCCGGATCATACAATGATAGAATCTAAAAAACCAGTCATATCTATTTGTGCAGTTAGGACAGGTTGTGGTAAAAGCCAGACCACGAGGGCTGTATGTAAATATTTTATTGAAAAAAAGAAAAAAGTAGTAGCTATAAGACATCCTATGCCTTATGGAGACTTGGTTGCACAGAAATGCCAGAGATTTGCAACCTTGAAAGATCTTGATAAGCATAATTGCACGATTGAAGAAAGAGAAGAATATGAACCACATATCAATTCTGGCGTAATCGTATATGCCGGTGTTGACTATGAAACAATAATTAGACAAGCAGAAAAAGAAGCAGATGTAATTATCTGGGATGGTGGAAATAATGACTTCCCTTTCTATAAAGCAAATCTTGAAATAGTTGTAGTTGATCCACATAGAGCTGGTCATGAACTCAAATATTATCCCGGAGAAACAAATTTCAGAAGAGCACAGGTTATAGTTATCAATAAGATGGACAGTGCTGATGAGATTAATATAGAGCTCATAAGAAATCATATACTTGAAATAAATCCTAATGCTACAGTTATAGATGCAGCTTCTCCAATTTTTGTAAAAGACTATAAAAAAATCAAAGGAAAGAAAGTCCTTATTATAGAAGATGGCCCTACACTCACTCATGGAGAAATGAAATATGGTGCAGGTGTTATTGCAGCAAAAAAATTCGGCGCATCTGAAATAATCGACCCAAGGCCTTATACTGTAGGAACAATTACCGATACATTCAAAAAATATCCTGGAATTGGCACACTTCTTCCTGCAATGGGTTATGGGAAAAAACAGATTAAAGATCTTGAAAAGACAATAAACAAGGTCAAATGTGATTTGATAATTTCAGCAACACCTATAGATATTTCACGTCTTATAAAAACAAATAAACCCATATTGAATGTAGCATATGATCTTCAGGAAATAGGTGCTCCAAAACTTTCTGATGTTCTTTCGAAAGTAAAACTTTCCAAATAAATATAATAATATGAAAAATGCCGAGTTGTATTCCTCGGCATTTTTCTTTATAATTCATATAATGATAAATTTCCAAGAATACATTTTTGATGGAATATTATGGCTCAAAATCATAGCAGAATTTCCTCAAGATTTCAGAACTGAATTTAATTTTTCTGAATTCGATGAAATTGTATTTGATTTCAGTGAATGCCATATTATTAATGGAAATATTATAGAGTTTTTTTCTTTATTTTCTAAAAATAAAAAGGAACTCTTCATTATATCCTTTACAGAAGAGCTTAAAACAATTTTCTCCAATACAAAACTTAAGTATTCTATTAAGGAATATCCGTCTTTTTTTACAGCATATAATGCGATCTTGGAAAAAAGGCTTATTAATTACGGTGGAAAAGAAAATTACTTTAAATTCAGAAAAGAATTAAATCGTTGCAAATCTATAGAGAATATTTATTATAATATTAATGAAAATATACTCCTTATTAATGTTGAATCGGAGTTTACTCTTGATAATGAAAAGTACCTTGATGATATAATTAAAGAAACCAAGCCAAATACAATTATATTCAATTTTTATTTTATTAATTATGCTGATTCTACCGGACTTGGGAAACTCATTTCCATACACAAAAAATTCGGCTCAAAATTCATAGTCTGTTCTTGCAATAATAATATAATGAGAATATTCAAAATGGTAAAATTCGATCAATATCTAAATATACTTCCATCTATAGGCGATGCTTTAGAATATATTTTTAATAAAAAATATCGCCTTTCTCAGGATTCAAGAGTTAGATTTGATATTTCAAAAAATGAACTTACTGTTTTCTTTGATACAGATATTGACGAAAATGACTTTACTAAAATTGATGGATTAATTTCTGAACACACATCAATGAAGATAACTCTAGACTTTTCAAAGTCCAAATATATATCATCAAATGCTTTATCAAAAATAGTTACAATATATATGAAAGTAGATAAAAAACTCAGTATAAAAAATGTTCCTCCACCTCTTTTCAAGATTTTCAAGATTGTTAAATTTGATAAATTTATCAATATCTCTGAATTACCAAAACAGGCAAAAAAGAATATTGATGGGATTTTCACTCTATTAAAAAAAAGCGATTCATATTATTTGACTGTGTTTCCTCCACAAGGGAAAGGGAAACCAGTGAATATACAAAGTGTAATAGAAGATATGCAAAAAAAGGAAATCTCTAACTTTAATACCGAAGTAATAAAAAAAATAGTCCTTCAATCAAATCGAATTCCTTATAAAATAGAAGAAGATAAAATGAATCTTGACGCACTTATCATTGAAAAAAAAGAAAATAATATGAAGGCATTTTTATTCCTCGATTCAAATAAAAATAGAGAAAATCCTGCTGAACCCTCAGACCTTTATTATAAACTTATGAAAGAAGACATTGTATTTGGAATAAAAAAAACCTTAGCAGATGAAATAATATTACAAAAAATAGAAGATAAACCAGTACTTATAGCAGAAGGTGTTAATTTCAAAAAAGGTAAGCCAGGAAAAATTGATATAAAAATTAAATCTTCAAATAATGGGAAACCACTTATTAATGATAAAGGAAAAGTAAATTTTAAAGAAATATCAAATTTTCATCAAGTAAAAAAAGGAGAACTCATAGCACAAATTATTCCTGGAATACCACCCTCTCCTTCTATCGATATTTCGGGAAAGGTGAATATGATAGAAGAACTTCAAAAACTTGAAAAAATTAGTTTTAAAACTGGTATAAATACATATATTTCCGAAAATGGTCTAGAATTATATTCTGCTGCAGATGGTATTGTTAATATATCCGAAGATGGTACTATAAGTGTCTTGTCTCTTCTAGAAATAAATATGAATATTGATTTCAGAGCAGGAAATGTACATTATCAAGGTAATATACTGATAAATGGAGATGTAAAATCAGGATTCATTATCGAAGGAGAGAATATTGCTATTAACGGATTTGTAGAAGGCGGGGATATTATCTCAAATGTAGGAAATGTATTTGTTAAAGATGGGATAATAGGTAGGAACAAAAGCAAAATAATTCTTAAAAATGGCAATCTTTCAACATCAAAGATAATAGACTCTGAAGTACTTGTTAATGGTAATATACTTGTAGAAAATGGATTTATTAGAAATTCAAAGCTCACAGCATCAGGGAATATTATTATTTCAGGGGAAAATAGCAGTATTATCGGAGGTATAGTATCTGCTGGTTCCATGATAGAAGCTTGGAATATAGGCTCTCCCACCTCAAGTAAGACTGAACTAAAACTTGATAATAATGCTTTTAAAGATCTTTCATCTCTCTCGAAAAATCTTTCATATCAGATTAAAGAACTTGATAATAAGCAAAGAGAATATGAAAAAGAACTGGAAAAGCAAGACAATTGCTCTATTATTGATCTCATGAAAGAAGATAATTGTGTCAAGCTTTTAAATAGTTTTTCCCATGCTGTACTCACTCAATCAAAACTTAAAAAAGAACTTGAAAGTATAGAATCTCTTTTAATAATGGGAAAAACAGAACTTAATTCTACATTAAATAATCTTAAAAAAAAGAAAAATTCTTTAGAATCACTTTCACCTCAGAAATTTATGGGCCTTCAAATTATGGAGAAACTTCTTGAGTCCAATATAAGTGATAAAGATTTGCTACTTGGAAAAATAGAACGAGAATATCTCCGTCAAAGAGAAATAAAAGAACTTGAAAGGAAGATTGGCATCATTGAAAATCTATTAAAATTTAGGAAAAATGCAAATATTATCGTCCATGGATATATATACCCGGGTGTTAAAATCACTTTTGAAGACAAACTCTCAGAAATAATCTCAGAAAAAAAATCATCAATACGTTTTTTTATCTCTAATAACAAACTTACTGAAAAAAAACTTTGATTTTTCTAACCAGATAATAGCAATTACTCCTAGACTGTCTGCAAAAAGATCAGCAATAGATGCATTTCTACCGGGTACAAAATGTTGATGTATTTCATCAGTAATTGCATAAATTAAAATAAATACAAATACTTTAAAAAGGCTCATACTATTTATATACCTTAAAGAACCTATAAACAAAATACACATAATAGCATATGCTAAAAAATGAAGTAATTTATCTTCATGAGGAAATAAAGAAGTACCAGGCAATGTAGTTTGACTTGAAAGATAAAAAATTAATGCCATATAGGCAATGGAGATAAATTTAAAAATACCAGTTCTCGCAATCAGAATATCACCCTTTGACTATAAAACGCATTGCTGTTTTTTCAATATCAGATACATCCACTTTTGAAAAAGCTATTACCGTATTGAGATCTACACCTTTTGGCGCAAGATATCCCCTTGCAATTGCAATCGATTTTACAGCCTGATTAACTGCACCAGCACCTATTGCAATAAGCTCAGTTTCTCCGCTTTTTTCTATAACTGCAGCTATAGCACCTGCCACGGACTTGGGGTTTGATTTTGCACTGATCTTAAGAGTTTCCATTTCAATTACCGTCCTTGCCAGAATTTATATCGGCCTGAAATAATATTTCTCCGCTCGATATATTATTGGTTATTTTATATTCTAACTCAAAACCATATAGATTGGAAATTTTTTTTATGTTTTTTCTTTTATAGCCCAAAAATTTGGATATATCAACAGGATTTATATAAAAAAATCCAGATTTACTTTTTCTTAAATTCTTTACAATATGTCTATAAAAAAAATATGACCAGCATAATTCTCCATAGCTTTCATGATATGGACCCACAACTATATTTTTCTTAAGTGATGGTTCATTCTTCAATCCCATCCTAATAATTTTTATACCCCACTCTCTGCATTTTTTTATATATAAATAGGTAGTTTTTATAGAATCTTCTAGAGACGGTGATATGAAATCACCATCTAAATACATTCGATAAAGGGTAGTTCCTTTAATGACAACCAATGGATATATTCTAAGATAATCTGGTCTCAAAGCTCTAAGTTTTTTTAAATTCAATATATGTGTCCATATTGTCTCTTTGGGTGTACATGTCATGAGTTGAATACCAAGTTTATAACCTTTATCCTTAATAAGCTTTATAGCATGGATCATTCTATTAATATCATCAGATCTTCCCAGAGCTTTTAAGACTTTTTTATCAAAAGACTGTATTCCTAATTCTATTGTGGAAATTTTAAAATCAGAAAGAGTCTCTATGATTTCTTGATTTATACTGTTTGGATGAGTTGAAAATCTTATTCCCTTGAATCTCTTTTGAGGGAATTCTATTTCAATTATTTCAAGTAGCTTTCTCATTATTTCCTTGGAAATAGCTGTAAAAGTACCTCCAAAAAAAGCAAACTCAAAATCACTTTCCGGAGTTTTTACATTGTCAAGGAATTCTCTTAAAAGATTTGGTATATCATTTTCTGAATGCTTTTTTTCCCCTGTAATAATCTGTTGATTACAGTAAATACATTTTCCACTACATTTAACTTCTGGTATAAAAAAAGGAATTATCTTCATTTTTGAATCTTTTTAAGGTAATATAATGCAGCAATCTGTTCTGCTGTTTTCTTGTTTCTTGCTTTCCCTCGAGAGACTTCCAAGTTATTAATAAAAAGCGCAATTACAAATATGGGAGAATTATCAGGCCCTAATTTAGAGACTACTCTATATTCAGGAAGATATCCTCCATTTTTCTGTAATTTTTGCTGCAGGAGATTTTTATAATTCTGTCTATCACGAATATTTTTTATAAGAGGAGACCAGAGATTTTCAATTATCTTTTGTAAGGATATAATATCAGAATCAAGAAATATTGCTCCTATTATTGATTCTACACATGACGAAATAAATCTTGAGCTAGAATTAGCTAGAATAATTTCCTCCCCAACCCTAATATACTCTTTTATTTTAAGTTTCATAGCAATCTTAATAAGTGCTTTTTTTGAAACTAAGCGTGATCGCATAATGGTCAATTTACCTTCTGCAGAGTTCGGAAATCTTTTATATAAAATATTTGAAATACATAATTCTAAGGCAGCATCTCCAAGAAATTCAAGCCTTTCATTAGAATCAAGTCCTTTATTTTTTGCTATAAATGAAGAATGTGTTAGTGCAGTCTTTAATAATATAGGTTCTTTAAAATTATATCCCAGTAGATTTTCTAGTTCATGCAATTTATTCATTAGTCAATTATAAACTCCTCAATAGTCTTTTTTATACCATCTTTATCAAGGCCTATTTCTTTTAAAACTGATGTTATATCTCCATGTGTAACAAACTTATCAGGAACACCCACTATTTTAACAGGCTTTAGAATATTTTCTTCAGAACAAAACTCTAAAATAGCCGAGCCAAGACCTCCGATAGTAGTATTTTCTTCTATAACTATGGTTTTTGCATGGGCTTTGATCTCTCTTTTTAGTAATTCTCTATCCAAAGGCTTTATAAATATTGGGTTGATTAAAGTTCCAGATTTATATTTAATCATATCTATTAATTCAGAACACATATTCACATGCCTTCCAATAGTAATAATAAGATAATCTTTACCTTTTTTTATTATTTCACCCTTTCCAAGCTCTATTTTTTGCGGGCTTTTAAGTTCTTCTTCTGGTATCTCTCCTCTTTGATATCTAATAGCTACAGGGCCTTTTTCATATTTTAGAGAAAATTTCAAAATATCTCTTAATTGAGAGCCATCTTTTGGTGCAGCTATTATCATATTTGGAATCATTCTCATGAATGAAAGATCAAAAACACCATGATGAGTTCCACCATCTTGACCAACTATTCCTCCTCTGTCCATAGCAAAAATAACTGGAAGATTCTGCATAGCAACATCATGAAGGACCTGGTCCACAGCTCTTTGCATAAAACTTGAATAGATTGCAACAACTGGTTTCATACCGGTTTTTGCAAGTCCTGCAGAAAATGTCACTGCATGCTGCTCACATATACCTACATCAAAGTATCTTTCTGGGAATTTTTCTCTATAACCTGCAAGTCCAGTTCCAAGAGGCATTGCAGCAGTGATTGCAACGATTCTGCTATCTTGTTCTGCCATATCCACAAGTACATTACCAAAAACACTTGTGAAACTTGGCTTTTTCTTTTTTGCAATAGCACCCGTTGAAATATCAAATGGGCCTACACCATGAAAGAGTTCAGGATTTTTTTCGGCAAGCTCAAAACCCTTACCCTTTTTTGTACTTACATGAAGTAAAATAGGCCCTTCCATGCGCTTTATCCACTTGAATACAAGTATCAATTCTCTAAGATCATGTCCATCTACTGGCCCAAAATATTTAAAACCGAATTCCTCAAAGAGAGCACCAGGTATCATAAGATGCTTAAGATTATCTTTTATTTTTGTCATACGAGATAGCATATTTTTTCCAATAGGAGGAAGCATTTTAAATAAAGCATTAGCATCTTCTTGTAGCTTATGATATAGAGGTTTATTCCTTATCTTAATAAGATACTTAGACATTGCTCCTACATTTTGAGCTATTGACATATCATTATCATTAAGTACCAATATCATATTTTTTTTAAGATGACCCACATGATTCATGGCTTCATAAGCCATACCTGCAGTCAATGAACCATCACCTATTATTGATATAACCTTGAAATCCTTTCCTTGTATATCTCTTCCTGCAGCCATTCCAGCACCCGCTGATACAGATGTGGAGCTGTGTCCAGCAGCAAATATGTCGTGTTCAGACTCTTCAGGTTTTAAAAATCCGCTTATTCCACCATATGTTCTCAATGTATGAAAATCAGAATACCTTCCAGTAAGAAGTTTATGGGCATAAGCCTGATGACCAACATCCCATATAATCTTATCAATGGGGCTATTATATACAAAATGAGCTGCAATAGCAAGCTCAACACATCCTAGACTAGGAGCAAGATGTCCGCCAGTTTGAGATACTGTCTTTATAATCTTCTCTCTTATTTCTTTTGAAAGTATTTCTAATTCAGAGAGTTTAAGATTCTTAATATCTTCAGGGCCTTTTATTTTATTCAGATATTTCATTATTTTCCTCCGATTTCCCCTTTTTTTCTATTAGAATAACAGAATATGCTTTAATACCCTCCAAATTGCCTGTAAAACCAAGGCCTTCTTCTCTTTTAGCCTTTATTGAAATATCTTCAGAAGAGATTCCAAGGTCACAAGAAATATATTCTCTCATCTTGCTAAAATATGGTGTGATTTTAGGATTCTGTGCAACTATAATACAGTCTATATTGACAATACTAAATCCTTTTGAATAAAGCAGTTCTGAAGTCATTCTTAGAAGAATACGACTATCTATATCTTTATATTGGAGATCTGTATCTGGAAAATGTTCTCCTATAGTACCAAGATTTGCAGCACCGAGTATTGCGTCTATTACAGAATGTATAAGTACATCTGCATCAGAATGTCCATCAAGTCCAAGCTCAAAAGGTATTTCTACCCCACCGATTATTAATTTACGACCTTTTTTAAAGGGATGTACATCATATCCCATTCCAATTCTCATTAATGGCTCCTATCGTGTATGAATCTAATTAGTTCTTCAAATCTTTTAACTGCTTCATTATTTTTAACATTTATTCTATGAAGAGATTTTATTGCACTTTTAAAATATTTTTCAGCCTCTTTTTCTGATTTTTCTATTCCTAAAAGAGATACAAAGGTTGATTTACCTAAAGACATATCACTTCCTATAGGCTTTCCAAGCTCAGCTTCATTTCCCCTTATATCCAGAATATCATCAGTTATCTGAAAAAGCATGCCAATATTATCTCCAAGTTCTCTAAAATTATCCGTATTTTTTTCACCACATAATACTGCCGCACATTCTATCGGTGCAGTCAAAAGAGCCCCTGTCTTTCTTGCATGCATTTTTTTAAGCAAATTTATATCAGTAGGATTATTTGTCTGTATTATATCAATCGCTTGCCCCCCTACCATACCTCGTGATGATGAACTCAAGGCTATTATTCTTAATATCTCGGGTAATTTATCAGATTTCAATTGAGAAAGTATATAAAATGCTTCAGTAAGGAGCGCATCTCCTGCAAGAATAGCAATGTCTTCTCCATAAACCTTGTGATTTGTAGGATGACCTCTCCTGAAATCATCATCATCCATAGCAGGAAGGTCATCATGAATAAGAGAATATGTATGTATCATTTCAAGAGCACATGCAGGTTTTTTTACAATTTCATCATTATATCCCAATATTTCTGCTGTCAATATGGAAAGTATCGGGCGGATTCTCTTGCCCCCTGCAAATATTGAATAATACATGGCTTCATGAATTTTCTCTGGAAATTCTTTTCTTCCTGGGAGAAGCTCCTTAAGCCAGTGATCGATAATATCTTTTTTATTTTTAAGCCATTGCTCAAAATCCATTTTATTCTCCATCATCATTTGATTCTATGATCTTACTTATTTTTTGCTCTACATTCTTAAGTTTTTTTTCTAATTTTCTGTATAATTCCATACCCTCCTGAAATTTATCAACCATCTCTTCAAGTTCATATTCCTCTTGCTCTAATTTATTAACTATAGATTCAAGTTTTTTCAATCCTTCGCCAAACTTCATATCTTTTTTTTCTGTATTCATTCAAGAACCTCCGCTTTTCTTTCAGAATCATGGAATTTAAGGATTATTTCATTTCCTTTTTCAAGATTTTCCGAACTTTTAATAATCTTATCATCTTTTTTTACTATTATATATCCCCTTTTTAATACATTCTCAGGATTCAAAAGACCAAGTTTTTCAGAAAGATGTGCAGTTTTTTTTGACAATATATCAAAATTCGATTTAATGGTATTTTTCATATCTCTTTTGCAATGAGTAAGCTTTACATGACAAGAATCAATAAAATCATTCACAGATTTCCTATATACATTTGGTTTAAGACTTTGTAGAAGATATTTTTGATCAGATATATTAGCATTTACAATATCTGAAAGTGAATGTAATTCCATAAGACTATTCTTATTCTCAGTTATCATTCCATAAGAAGATCTTTCAAGTTTAAGTTGAAGATTATCAAGGCATTGCATATTCTGAGCCAGCCTTCCTGATATTATCCTATAAGAATATTTGGGAGAATTATTCTGAAGTATCTTTTTTCTGTCTTCTACTATATTTAAGGCAATTTTTCTCATTTTTTCAAAAATAAATGATATATTCTTGCTAACTTCTATTCTATCAGGAAATGCTATTTCTGCCGCCTGTGTAGGTGTTGCTGCCCTCTTATCTGCAACAAGATCTGCCAAAGTAATATCTATTTCATGGCCAATACCAGTAATAATAGGATGACGACATGAAAATATAGCCTCTACAACATCTTCCTCATTAAATGCCCAAAGATCCTCATAAGCTCCCCCACCTCTTGCAACAATAATAAGATCAAGGTCATCAATGTTATTTAGTTTTTTAATTGTTGATGCTATCTCCTTTGATGCTCCATGACCTTGAACCCTAGAATCTGCTATGATTATATCAAGCGAGAATGCTCTTTCTTTAAATACCTTTAATATATCATGAAGACCTGCACTATCCTTTGCAGCAACAATACCGATTTTTTCAGGATATTCTGGTAATACTTTCTTATATTTCTGATCAAAAAATCCCTTGGCTTCAAGTTTTTTTTTCAATTCCTCAAGTTTAAGTAGTATATTTCCTCTTCCAAAATCAGAGATATCACTGACATAAAGCTGATATTCACCTCTTTTTTCAAAAACACCAATATATCCTTTTATAATTACTTTAGCACCATCTTTTAAAAAATTATAATCACCTTTTTGGTAATTTCTAAAGAAAACACATTTTAAAAGAGCGTTTTCATCCTTTATACTAAAATAAATATGACCGGATTTATAATGTGTAAATCCAGTCACTTCACCCATTACTGTTGCTGATCTCATTAACTTGTCACTTTGGACAAGCCTTTTTATATAAAGGGTAATTTCGCTTACAGTAAAATAATCATTTCTGGGCTCTGCCGATATATTCACCAGTTCTGGTATCAATTTTAATCTTTTCTCCCTGATTTATAAACATTGGAACTTGTATCTCATATCCTGTTTCCAAAACAGCTTTTTTAGTAACATTATTAACTGTATCACCCTTTACAGCTGGTTCGGTCTCAACTATATTTAATTCAATAAAATTTGGTAATCCTATACCTATTGGTTCATTCTGATTATACATTTTGACAAAAACTTCCATATTTTCTAAAAGAAAATTCTTTGCTTCTCCAACAAGATCTGGAGTAAGTTTAAACTGCTCATAACTCTCGCTATCCATAAAATGATATCCTTCTGAATCCGAATATAGATATTGCATTTTTCTATCTTCTACATGAGCTGTCTCGAATTTTTCTCCTGATTTAAAAGTCTCGTCTCTAATAAGACCCGTCTTTATATTTTTAAGTCTGGTTCTTACAAAAGCATTACCTTTTCCAGGTTTTACATGTTGAAATTCTACAATAACATAAATATTGCCGTCTATTTCTAATGATATACCATTTTTAAAATCACTTGTTGAAATCATCTTTCCTCCTTAGAAATCATGCATTCATAGCTTTTTCATTGTTGATGATTGAGGTTAATTCCTCTATTTTGCGATTCATTAATTCTTCTGTATCAGCTTCAACCACAAGCCTTAAATAAGGCTCGGTATTAGATGGTCTTACATTAAACCAGTAATTATCATATTCAATTCTTATACCATCTATTTCTATAAGTTTACCATCAGAATATTTTTCTTTGATTTCTTCCATTTTTTCTTTTTTATCTTCAACTTTGAAATTGATTTCTCCACTAAAATTATAGTGTTTTATATCATTGATTATCTCAGAGAATTTTCTTCCATCTTTAGAAAGTGCTGAGAGGACTGTTAATAGAGCTACAACACCGCTATCTGTATAGAAATTATCCTTAAAATAATAGTGCCCAGCTAATTCTCCCCCATAAATTCCATCTAATTCTCTAAGTTTTTTCTTCATAAATGCATGTCCAACCATCCACATATATGGTGTACCGCCCATCTTTTCAATCTCTTCTGGAACAGACCTTGAAGACCGCACATCATAAAGCACATAACCCTTTTGTTCTTCAAGAAGTACTTTCCCAAGAACAGGTATGACCAAATCAGCACTAATATATCTTCCATTCTCATCAATGAACATCACTCTATCTCCATCACCATCTATGGCAATTCCAAGGTCAGCACCTGTTTCAGTAACCTTTTTCATAAGATCATTAAGATTCTCCTGCTTTAAAGGGTCTGGAAGATGATTAGGGAAGGTACCATCAAGTTCCGAATACATTTTAATCACATTAAATCCAAGATCTTTAAGAAGATCTGGAATAATTAATCCGCCCATACCATTTGCAGTATCAATAACTACTTTAAGCGGTTTAATATTTTTAGCAAAACCATGAAGATGAGAAAGATAATCTTCTTTAATATTTAATTCATGTATTTTTCCTTTAACAGAAGATTTGGAAAAATCATTTTTTCTGACCATTTCTTCCAATTTATTAAGACCTGTGTCATAACCTACTGGTTTTGCAAGTTTTGAAGAGACTTTCAAACCATTATATTCCGGAGGATTATGAGAAGCCGTGATCATAACACTGCCATCCATATCATATTTTACTGTTGAAAAATAAACCATTGGAGTAGATGAAAGACCTATACTGTATACATCGCATCCAGCATCAGTTATTCCTTCAGTCAAAGCTGTGAATATCTCTTCCGAAGATGCCCTAACATCACGACCGACTACTATTTTCTTTGCTTCAAGTAATGTAGGAAGAAAGCAACCTATTTTATAGGCCTCTTCTTTATTCCAGTCCTTATTATATACCCCCCTAATATCATAAGCCTTATAAATACCAGCCATATTCTCCTCCGATTTTTTTTGGATATTTTAAACTATATAATAAAAAAAGGCAAATCCAAGTGCAGGGTACCGGTTTTACACATTACACATTTTTACCTTTTCTATTATCATATCTATCTTATTCTTCAATTCTTCTTCTCGTGCTATTTTATCTTTAAACCTTTTTACTATCATATTTATTGCAGATGCCTTAATGCCAAATTCCCTTCCTATCTCTTTTAGGCTATGCGGAGTATTTTCCCTTAAAAGATAAATCAATATCTTTCTTTTAAGTTTTTCATTTATTTCCATATCATCAGAAATAAGTTTTCTAATGTGTTTTTCGATAGATTTTGCACTTTTTTGTTTTTGAGATTGCTTAATCTTTTCACCTAATCTGCTGTCAAAACCTATATTTTTTCTAATCCATTCTATATAGTGTTCACTTCCTAAAATAACACCTGCTTTTATCTCATTTAATGGATTTTTTCTCGAGTCTGCTCGTTCTTTCATATAGCTAATGTATTTCTGACTTGCAACCTTTATATCCCGATCAAAATAACTAAGTATTAAATCATTACTCATAAAATCCGGCAAATTTACAAGCTCTTTTGAGTAGTATTTAAAGCTGCTCCACTCATACTCATCAGGTTTAGTAACTATTCCTGCTCTTACCGGATTAAGATGAATATAAGCAGAAAGAACCTGAGCATAATTATCCTTCTCTACAAGGATTGCCCTATATCTTCCAGAAAATAGATGGCCACTTCTCTTATGATGATAATTATAAAAATTTGTATAACTCGTATTCAATTTATGCATAGCTTTACTGAGGTTACCCTGAGGAGTTTCCAACAATAAATGATAATGATTGCCCATAAGGCAATAAGCGTGTATCTTTATACTATATTTGTCGTTTATAGCTTGAAGATATTCAAGGAACTTCTTTCTGTCTCTATCTTTTTTAAATATCCTGCTTCTAGTGTTTCCTCTTGATATCACATGATAAAATGCATGTTCGAATTCTATTCTTATTTCTTTTCCCATACAACTAATATATCATATTTTGTGTAATGTGTAAAACCGGTACCCCGTAATTCATGATTGTCTCAGATAGAATGAAAGACTTACAATGCCATGATCCATCAAATCCATAGATCTTTTGAACTTATCACAAAGTTCTTTGTGCTCCCGAGTTACTCTAATAAGCTGTCTGAGAAGATCTATTATTCCTCTGAAAAGTCTAATAATATCTCCACCCTCCATTGGAATAAATTCTAAAATATCTTCAAATTCTGCTCCATCACACCATAGCTCCACAAGTGGCATTATTTCTTTGCTAATTACAGGAGAAATCTTATCTCCCAGATGAACCTTCTCAAAACTTCTCACACGATGTGCTATTTTCTCAACACGCTTGATTATTCTTCTAAATTCAAGTTTAGAATGACTGCCCCTAGGAAGATATAATCTTTTAGGTTTTTCAAATATAATTGCACCCAATATCATGTTTATAAGTTTTTCTGGGGCTATATCAAAAAGTCCCTCAAAAAGTATTTCACTAATAATAAGTTCATACCCATATATTTGAGCACCAATTTCTCCTCTAGCTGTAAGTCGGTTATTATAAATATAGCCAAGATCTTGAAGAAGAGCTTTCTTCTTTTTAAAAAGTTTTAATTGATCTATGCTGTTAAAATTTCTCAATTCTTTTCTCAATCTATCCGAAAGAATTTTTGCCTTTTTAAATTTTTGGTATTCAATTTGGCAAGACTTTCTATCAGCGCATTTACTGCATCTTATTTTGTCATGTATAGCTAAATAATCATTCAGATTCTTCATAGCCCAATTCTTTTCAGAATACTTTTTCTTTCTAAGATGCCTTGCTTTCAATCTTTTTAATTCACGATCAATATTCCTAATATATTTCCTCATATAATCTAGTTTATCTTTAGAGCGCAGATATTCTTTCATATTAGATATATCTTTACAACTTGCAAAGCTTATGTTTTTAGGATCAGATTTCATTTTTGCAGCTTCAAGCTTTTTGTGAATAATATTTTTCGAATATGCTATATTATATTGTTGGAAACTTTTATTAATAATATTTTCTATCTCATCTTTTGAATATGATTCCAAAAGATTTAAAATTGTATTATAAGAAAGTTTGAACTGACTCTCCAAAGGCTCAAGGTTTTCGGATGTAACCCTAAGATATTCACGATTATCAAGATTTCTTGGAATTACAGTAATAACTTTGCCATATTCATCTATACCACGGCGACCGGCTCTACCGGCCATTTGAAAAAATTCTCTAGACATCAAATATCTGAAATTATATCCATCATATTTCTCAAGAGAGTGAAATATCACACTCTTAGCAGGCATATTAACACCTAATGCAAATGTTTCTGTCACAAATAGCATTTTTAAAAGTCTTCTAGTAAAAAGTTCTTCAACTGCCTCTTTCAATATTGGCAATAGCCCTGCATTATGAACTCCTATTCCCTCTATTACAAGCCTTCTGATCTTCTGAATATTTTCTATTTTAAGAAGATTTTCGTCACCTATTATATTATCAAAGATTTCAGCGATTTCCTTTCTTTCTTCTGGAGACGAAAAACTAAAATGCCTATAAGTCTCCATTGCAAAATCCGAAGTTGCACCCCTTGAAAAAATAAAAAATAATGCTGGTAATTCATTATTTTCTTTCAAGGATTCTATTAATTCTCTATAAAAGGAATAAGGGAATGGCCTAATATCTCTTCCCTTCTTTGTTTTAGAACGATATTTTATAGATTTTCTAAACTCTTCTATAGGAAGAAGGCCGTTCTTTTCATCATATGCATAAAGTTTTAGCGGGACAGGTCTTTCATGATGTCTAACAATATCTACTTTATGACCTTTAATTTTCTGAATCCATCCAGCAAGATTCTCTTCATTTGGTACAGTAGCTGACAATGCAAGAAATCTCATATTTTCAGGTGCAAATATTATCGATTCCTCCCAAATAACTCCTCTATCTATATCAGTAATATAATGTATCTCATCAAAGACAACATATTCCACGCCATCAAGTGCAGCCATATCATTAAACAGCATATTCCTGAATATCTCTGTTGTCATTATAAGTACAGATGCTCTTTCATTAATAGAGACATCCCCAGTAAGTATTCCTACCTTTTCTCCATAATCATCCTTAAAATCACGATATTTCTGATTACTTAAAGCCTTTATAGGCGATGTATATATTATTCGCTTATTTTCTTTAAGAAATTTTTCAATAAGGTATTCAGCAATAAGTGTTTTCCCTGCTCCTGTAGGAGCAGAAACAACTACAGAATTGCCTGCCTCTATTGAATTAATGGCATCTTCCTGAAATTTATCTAGTACTAATCCTTTAAATATCACAATGTTTTAAATTATATCAAAGGCAATGTTAAAAGGCAATTTTTGACAAATGTCAGTTACTTTATTATCTTTGTAAAAGGGAGATTATAAATGGTAAAAAGGTGAAGGGTAAAAGGGACATTGAAGAAATTATAGATTTTAAATTTTGGATTTTGAATTATAGATTAATAAGTTGAAGTAATTTAAAATTTAGAATTTAAAATTATATATAGTTCTGCGAGTATTTTTGAGTGCAGGCTGGCTATGTGATAGAGCGATTCGAGCTAAGCATAGTTTAATACTATGTGTGCGAGGAAGCGAGATGAAGAGCCAGTATGTGCCAAAAAGACGAAACAGTTCTGCAAAGTATTTTTGTGAAAGACAAGGCGCGGAAGTTCGAATCGATTGGAGTGTGGCAATTCCACATGGAATGAGTGAGAACTGACGCAACAATGTATTTCGCAAAAAGACAAAGCAGAAAAGGAGGAAAATTGATATCATTAATAATGGCAGGTGGCTCTGGGAGCAGATTATGGCCTCTTTCAAGGCAACTTTATCCCAAACAACTATTGCGTGTTTCAGGAGAATACAGCCTTATACAAAGTACCGCCAAAAGACTTTTCAAATCTGTAAAACCTGAAAAAATATATGTTGTAACCAATCATCTCCACGGAGATAATATCAAACATCAATTGGCCTCTATCGATGAAAAAATGGCAAAAAATATTATATTAGAACCTCGTGGAAGAAATACTGCGCCAGCTATACTTCTAAGTCTTTTTTTAATGAAAGACAAATACGGTGAAGATGAGATAGTATCTGTAATGCCTGCCGACCATTCTATTCAGGATATAAACAAGTTTAATGAATATCTCCTATTTGCAGAAGAATTGGCAAAAAAAAATACCATAGTAACCTTTGGGATAATACCTGATTTTCCTTCTACAGGATATGGCTATATAAAATCTGGAAAGAAATTTTTTAGTAAAGACGATGATAAAACTGCCTTTGTGGTTGATTCCTTCATAGAAAAACCAGAACTCAAAGTAGCAGAATCTTTCCTCAAAAATGGAGGATATTACTGGAATGGTGGTATTTTCGTTTTCAGTATAAAGACCATGTTGAATGAGGCGAAAAAATATCTTCCAAAACTCTATGAAATGCTTTCGAATATCAATTGTAGCGATATCTCACAAATAACCCATGTTTACAATAATATAGAAGGTATATCTATTGATTATGGTATAATGGAAAAAACAGATAATATAGTTGTACTTCCTGTTGATTTCGGTTGGAGCGATGTAGGTGATTTTAGTTCCATGTATGAACTTTCTGAGCCAAAAGATGAAAATAATAATGCAATTTATGGAAAAGTAGCTACTCTGAATTGTAATAACAGTTTTTTATACAGTTCAGGACGTCTAATAGCTGGAATTGACCTTTCAAATATGGTTGTAATAGACTCAAAAGACGCAATATTGATATGCCCTAAAGACAGTACACAGAAAGTCAAACAACTCTATACCGAACTTAAGAACAAAAAAAATAGTGAAACAATAATTCATCCTACAGTTTATAGGCCTTGGGGATATTATACTACACTTGATGAAAGTCATGCCTTTAAAGTTAAGCGAATAGTAGTCTACCCGGGAAAAAGACTAAGCCTTCAGAGACATTTTCATAGATCAGAGCATTGGACAGTAGTTAGTGGAATAGCAAAAATTACTGTAGATGACAAAAAAATAACACTTCAAGCAAATGAAAGCACTTTCATACCTCAGACCAGTATTCATAGAATGGAAAATCCTGGCAAAATAGATCTTCAAATTGTTGAAGTTCAGGTAGGAGAATATCTTGAAGAAGACGATATAGAAAGAATAGAAGATGACTTTGGCAGGGAATAAAACTGGAGATTTTTAATAATGTTTATAGATGAAGTTAAAATACAAGTCAAAGCAGGAGATGGCGGCAATGGATGCGTTTCATTCAGAAGAGAAAAATATGTCCCAAAAGGTGGACCTAATGGAGGAGACGGTGGCAATGGAGGAAATATAATACTTCGTGCCAGTCGGCATCTTAAGACACTTGTAGATTTAAAATATCAGATACACTATTATGCAAAAAATGGGAGTCATGGCCAGGGAAGAAATAAAAAAGGTAAATCAGCTGAAGACCTTATCATTGATGTCCCTGAAGGTACTCTTGTAAAAGATGAAGAAGGAAATATCCTTGCAGACCTTGTAAATGATAATCAAATGCTTTTAGTAGCCAAAGGCGGTGAAGGCGGAAGGGGAAACTCAAGGTTTTTAAATGCAATGCGCCGAGCTCCAAGATTTGCAGAAAAGGGAGAAGAGGGTGAAAAAAAATGGATATACCTTGAGCTAAGATTGCTTGCGGATATTGGACTAGTAGGCTTTCCGAATGCTGGAAAATCGACTTTGATATCTGTGACCTCAAACTGTAAACCCAAAATCGCCGATTATCCATTCACTACATTAAAACCAAATCTTGGAATAGTAAAACTTGGATATGACAGTTTTAGTGTTGCTGATATACCAGGCCTTATAGAGGGAGCACATCATGGCAGTGGCTTGGGGGATAAATTTTTAAGACATATAGAAAGAACTAGAATAATAGTACATGTAATAGATTCATGTGAAAAAGAACTTCTTCAAAGATATAATACAATATGCAAAGAGCTTGAACTCTTTGATAAAGAACTATCAAAAAGATTTTCTATAATTGTGCTGAATAAAATTGATGCTCTCATAGATGAAAATAATTTAACAGAAATCGAAGAATATGCATCAAAAAATGGGATTACTCTATTCAAAATATCTGCTGCTACTAATAAAGGTTTAGATGCTCTTTTACACTTTTTAAATAAAAAACTTAAAGAAATAGATTCTGAAAATACAGTCATTGAAGAGGGAAAGGGAGAAAGTGAATTCAAGCTCTACACTCTTCCTGAAAACGAGAAAAAACTCGAATACACCAAAAAATATGGTGAATATATAATTACCGGTGGAAAGATTGAAAAAGTAGCAAAAAGAGTAGATTTTAACAATGAATATGCAATTGAATGGTTTCAGTCATTTCTTAAAGAAAATGGAGTAATAGATCATCTTAAAAAAATGGGTATTAAAGAAGGTGATACTGTCATAATATCTGATTTCAAATTAGAGTATCATTCAGATGAATGAAAAGGACTATTATCTTAATTCTCTTTCTTCAAGTAGATTAAGACATTCTATAAAATGCGCTGAATTTCTCGAATCGATTTCTAAGATTGCTGGATTAAATCCAAAAATTGCATACTTTACAGGTCTTTATCATGATATTTTCAGAGAACTATCCGGTGAAGATTTTGAAAAAATATATTCAAGATATTCTAATTTTATTCCAGAAGAGTGGAAAAAATATGGCCTACGCTTATTTCATGGGCCCCTATGTGCACTTTACCTTAAAGATTCAGAAAATATCTCGGATAAAATATTCAATGCTATCTTTTTTCATACAACAGGTAATATCAATATGAGTAATCTTCTACAAGCCCTTTTAATAGCTGATTTTTGTGAGCCTACAAGAAAGCATAAGAATTCAGTAAAAATAAGAAATATGATACTTTCAAAAAATATGAATGAAAAAAAAATTTCCGAAATAGCTTTCATGGTGATAGAATATAAAATCATGTATTTAAATAAAAAAAATGATAACATTTTCCAAAAAACAATCGATGCAAGGAATTATTTAAAAAAGAAAATATGGAAAGAAAAAATAGAATAGACTTAGCTAAAAAAGTATTGAGATTAAAGTCAGAGATATCCGAAAACACTGTCAAACCTTCAGGTTCTAATATAACCAAATGGGTCTTCATAATCTTTTCTATATTCTCTATTGCTTTTTTTTCATTTGTATGGTGGGTTGGTAGCGGAATGGGAGTAAGAAGTTTCTTTTCCAACGAACCTGATGACAATTTTTCTATTATTTTAGCCGGTACTGATATGAAATATCACGGTCAAAGGACTGATACAATGCTTCTTGGCTTTGTATTCCCTAAATATCAACATGTGGCGCTAATATCACTTCCAAGAGATACCAGAGTAAATATTCCTGGTTATGGATTTAAAAAACTTAATGGAGCCTATGCAAGAGGAGGAATACCACTTCTAAGAGAAACACTTGAAAAAAATTTTAATATATTACCTACACACTATGCTGTAGTAAATCTTGATGGTTTTGTCAATATTATTGATATTCTCGGAGGTGTTGATATAAAAGTAGAAAGGGAAATGAATTATGATGACATCCGCGGAAATCTTCATATTCATATAAAAAAGGGATTGCAACACTTTAATGGTGAAAAAGCAATGGAATATGTAAGATTCCGAGAAAAACTCTTTGCAGATCTCGGAAGAATAAAAAGACAGCAGAAATTCATGAAGGCAATACTTGCAAAGCTTAAAAATGTTGAAGTTCTATGGAAGCTCCCTGCACTTATAAAAGAAGTAAGAAACAATATCAATACTGATCTTTCTTATGAAACCATTCTTAAATTAATAAAGACTTTTAACTATTTTAGAAATGAAAACTTCGAACTCCATATGATGCCAGGCTCTCCTGAATACATTGGAAAAGCGTCTTATTTTATTTCAGACAAGGATAAATTTAAAAAGCAAATCAAAGATATTAAAAACAAGGCTAAAAACTTTTCAAAGCTCGAAAACAAGAAAATGATAGAGTTTATGAAAAATATTCAGAAGACAATAGAGATTTCCTCCAAAACAAATGAGGTCAGCAATGTTCAAAATACTACACAAAAGTAAAAAAAATAAATCAAGAACAGCTTTACTAAATTTGAATCACGGTATTGTGAAAACTCCTGTTTTTATGCCAGTAGGTACGCGTGCAAGTGTAAAAACACTTTCAGCTGAAGATATTCATGAAATTGGTTTTAAACTCATTCTTGCTAATACATATCACATGCTTACTACAATTGGCTCAGATCTTGTCAAAGAAGCTGGTAAGCTTCAAAAATTCAGTGGTTATAGTGGAAATTTTCTCACTGATAGTGGTGGTTTTCAGGTGTTTAGCCTTTCAAAACTTAGAAAAATAACTAAGGAGGGTGTACAATTTCAGTCTCATCTTGATGGGAAAAAAATATTCTTAACTCCTGAACTATCAATAGATACTCAATTAAAACTTGGCTCAGATATCATTATGGTAATGGATGAATGCCTTGCATATCCTGCTACTCAAGAGCAGTCAAGAAAATCATTGGAATTAACAATGAAATGGGAAAAAAGAAGCAAAATTTTTTTTGAGCAAAATAAAGGACCAGAAAGTGGGAAAAAACTATTCGGTATAGTCCAGGGGGGATTTGATAAAGATTTAAGGGCTGAAGCTGCAAAAAAAGTGGTTGAAACAGGTTTTGATGGTTATGCTCTTGGAGGTTTGAGTGTTGGAGAGCCTTATGAATTAATGCATAATCTTATTCCTTATTGCATAAATGAGCTTCCAGAAAATAGTCCTCGATATCTCATGGGTCTGGGCTCTCCACTTGAGATAGCACGATGTGTTTCGCAGGGTATTGACATGTTTGATTGTGTACTCCCTACAAGAATAGCCAGACATGGATTAATATATACATGGCAAGGGAAACTTAAAATATTAAACTCCAAATATAAAAAAGATTTTAAGCCCCTTGACCCGGAATGCGACTGTATTGTCTGCAAAAACTATAGCCGTGCATATATAAGATATCTATTTAAAGTTGGTGAATTCCTTGCCCCACGACTTGCAAGCTATCATAATCTTTATTTTATGAAAAAGTTTATGGAAAAAATCAGGCAGGCTATCGAAGATGATACACTTGAGGAATTTATAGAATTTATAAAGAATATATATGATTAGCTTTTTTTATCGCTCTACAAGTTGTCGAAAAACTCTGATGACAAAACCGATAATGTTTCTTGAGTCCTACACTTCTCTCCCTCCCCACTTCCTACTTCCCATTTCCCAAATTCCTCATTCAAAATTCAAAATTCAAAATCCAAAATTTAAAATCTATAATTAAATTGCACCCAATTGTCAAGACAACTTTTTCATCAATTTTAAGAGGACAATCTCCAGCATGCTTCGTTAAGTCCTTTTACTAATTTTAATCCTTCAAAATAAACTTCATCCGGTGTCCGGTAACCTATTCCTTGATGCCACCGCTGACCATTATAAAATTCAAAATATCTCTTTA
>Ga0114934_10000526_pt1 | contig 24512 bp, 32 predicted proteins | sample 4SBtaG_2_FD_99695 | JGI IMG/M metagenome (GOLD analysis project Ga0114934, IMG submission 99695) | Deep subsurface microbial communities from Kolumbo volcano to uncover new lineages of life (NeLLi) - 4SBTROV10_white metaG | ecosystem: Environmental > Aquatic > Marine > Volcanic ...
CCAACCGGCCGCAAAGGTCGCAGCTGCAGCCACCACCTTGGGCCAGGCCTTCCATACCGGGGCCATGAATCGCTGGGCCTGGGCCGTCCAGCGCTGCTCTTGGGCCTCGAGCGCGGCCACCTGTCGGGCCTTGATCAGGCTCGACTCCGCCAGTTCGTCCGCCCGGCGGTCCTCGGACACGGCCAGGCGCTCAAGGGCGGACGTAGCGGCCCCAACCGTCGGCTCGATCGTCTGCAGGACCTGGGCAGGGAGCGCGATCATCCGGGACTCAACCTCGGCAAACCGCGCCTCGAGCCGGCCAACCCGGTCCAGGAGCGACGATAGGTGTTGGTTCGTGCGCTGGCCCACAACCACAAGCGCGACCTGCGATCGGACCAGGGAGCGTTTCCGAGCATCCGCGTCGGAGGCATCAGCCACGCCGGCGAGCTCGTGCATCGCCAGTTCGTGGGCCTCGTCGATGCTCGGGGGTGCTGTGTCGTCTGCCATACCTGCCTCGTGCTGGTCTTGTGCGTCATGCTGTGGGCCCCAGGCAGGTTGGGGGTGGAGGTTTGGAGGTCAGACCCACGCATACTGAAGAGTTACCCCTGCCCATGTCACAACGGACGAGGGGGACGCGTTGGCCTGGCTGAGCATGACCCCGACAAAGACGTTCGTGAACGTGCCGCCGGCATCGTTGGCGGTGTTGCCGAAGTTCTCAGCGTTTGCCGAGTCCGTGGCATAGCCGGTGCAGTGGGTGGCAGTGGTCCCGTCGAACTGGATGAAGAAGTCGGCGATGAAGTCTTCCGTCGCGAAGTTCGGAGTGCCCCCGCCAGGCGAGGTCCCCACCCTGTTGGCGGAACCGATGCGGTCCAGGCCCCCCGACGTTCGCATGAAGCCGGCGTAATAGCCATTGGTTCCCGACAGGGCCGCGCTCGGAGCGACCAAGGCGTGCAAGAACACGTTGCCATTGGATGACTCGGTGGGCTTCGTTCCCACCGTAAGCTTGACGTGAAGCAGGTGCTTCCCGGATGGCTTGGCGTCGATCTGGGTCAAATTGAAGTAGGCGTCTAGTCCGGCGTCAGGGAGACCGTGCGTTGCGGCTACCTGCAGGGTCGACGTGCCCCCCAAGGACGTTCCGGCGCCCTTCATTCCTGTGTTGCCCTCGGTCCCGGCCGAAAGGTCAACGGTAGTCATCCCGGCCGCTGCAGCCGACGCGACCTTGAACCTGGCCATCAGTTGCGGTCCTCCAGATCGACCTTGCCCTCGAGCAGCACACAGACGTTTGTGGACGCCGTCCCAGACCCGACGTACACAGAGAGGGGATCCGCGGCCGAGACGCCCATCCCGTACACCACCTCGAATGCGGAGTCAGCAGGCACCGTGAAGAACTCAGTACCGATCGCCGTATCGTCGGTGCCGGTGTGCGTGAACTTGCCCGCGTTGGTCTCGAAGATGACAGTCAGCTTGCGCCCGTCCTTGGGCAACTTGATCTCAGTCACCTTGTCCGCGGTTCCGCTCAGGGCAAAGCGCTGCGCAAACGGGAATGCTGCTTGTGAGCTGTAGTCCTCGGCCATGTTGGGCCTCCAATGGCCCTACCGTATCATTTCTGACACGATGACGGAATGATTGTCGGAGACGGCTGGACCTACCTGCACCTCCCGAAGTCAGGCGGGTCGTTCTGGATGCGCTACTTCGAGACGTCAGGACTTGGTAGGCGCCAGGAGCGTCAACACGACGGGGTGCGGCACATCCCCACAGAGCAGCGAGACACCCGCCTGGTTTGGGGGACCATCCGCCACCCACTTAGGTGGCTCGAGTCCTATTACCGCCACTTTTACAGATCCGGCGTGCCTGTGGATGGGCTGACCCGCTTTACCGACGGGACCCCAGCCCCGATCAGTTTCAGGCGATGGGTCTACCTGTCCACGCACCCGCTCGAGGCTCACGACATCCTCAAGCCCATCCCCATCGTCCCGCAGCACGAGGGACACACGTTCGCGACATGGGCTGCTGAGGGTGGCGGATTCGCGTCATGGTTCTACCGCTACACCTTCACGGTTCGCGGTGAGCTCCGGGCCCACGCCTTGGTCGACGCCACCGACGACAGCCGGCCTGGTGTGGTGTCCCTGTTCCGGCGGCACGGCCTGCCCCTGGACCACAGGATGCTGTGGGAGTGGGACGGACGCACCAACGGGAGCCCCAAGAGCATCGCCTGTGAGTGGGACCAGGAGATGATCGGCTGGGTCCGGTCCGCGGATGGCGAGCACTGGCGGACCTACTGGCCGGATTCGTGGTGATCAGGTCTTGAACTCGGTGGCCCACTCCGGCGACATCTCCAGGTCAACACGCACCGTTCCATTGAGCCAGTCCGGCTCACAGGACAGCACAACACAGGTGCGCGACTGGGTGCCCTCCGGGTCCCTCGACGGAATCATGGCGGTGGTCAGGCGCCCGATGTCGCCCTCACACAGGCCCGCGAATGCAAGTCCGATCAATACCAGGGAGACCCGCTCAGGGACTCGATGGGCAGACACCTCGGTACGTCGGTCCACGTCAGCAACCCCGGTCTGATTGTTCGCTCCCGAGGTCTCCCAGAGGTGGTTCAGGGTCACGGTGTAGGTCTTGTCGCTGGGCAGCGTGGTGATCGCTTCGCTGCTGGTAAGCGAGTACGGGGAGACATTGCCGTCCTTCACCACCAGGCTTTGATACTCGACCTGCCGGGAGCCGTCCCAGGCCTGCCAGTCCAGTACCTGCTCTATCTCCATGTCCGTGATGCTGAAGTCCGGCGGGATGGTCCCTGGGCTGGTCAGGAACGGGTTCTGGGCGTACCTGAGGCTGATCGCGCCCTGTCGCTGCACAAGCCAGACCCCGCAGGGCCCAAGGACCGACGCGAGCCAACTATATGGGTCCGTCTGGGCCTCGGTGACTACCACGTCCAGGTCCCAGGTCGTGTTCACCTGGTAGCGGCTCGCAACGTCGTCTATGTCGGCCAGGTCTACCCAGTCCAAGGGAACGGCCCAACTCCATCCGGCAGGGTACTTGTCGAACGTCGCATGTGCCGCCCCTGCTGTGCCAGTGCTGAGCAGCAGTTTCTTTACGATGTCGATCGGGTGGTCTTGAAGCAGGGCCATGTGCGTGACCGCGTTGCCGGCCGCTGCGTCGTCGTCGGTGGTCCCGTAGTGGCCTGCGGTGCAGCCCGTGAGCTGAGCACCGGTCAGGCCCGTGGCCCGCACATAGAAGTCCGACCCCGCGTCCCCCCGAACCTGGACGATGTAGTTACCAGCGTCCTCGCGCTCGAATGCTGATGCGTCGGTGACATCCAGCGTCGTGGCCCCGATGCTGTATGGAGTCCCGGTCTTCACGGTCGTGGCCGCAAGCTCCCTCAGGTTGAAGAACAGCGCCGCATTCCCGGCGGTGGTGGTCCACCTCGAGCCCAGCGCCCTCACGATGTCCCAGCACGTCAGGGTGTACCCGCGGGTAGGGGTGCCCCGCAGGCCCGTCACCTGGCCCGTAAACACGGGCTCGAAGTCCCCATAGTCCCATCCCTGGAACCCGACGAACAGGCGCACAAGACAGCCCTTGACCACGGACTGGAGCACGTTGGTGGCTGCATCAGATCCACCATGGATACCGATGCTCATCCCCCCAAAGGACCGAGACCACGTCAGGGTCGAGACGACGCCGGAGCTGACCCGCACGCTACTTCGGTCGATCGCGTAGTCCGGGTCGCTGTCCTGGGTGCTCTGGTGGCTGTAGAACGTGACCCCAGACGCGCCGGGGCTTCCAGGCTCCTTGGAGACCTCCAAGTAGAACCGCGGGATGTGGGTACGGTCCTGCAGGGCGTCCAGGAAGTCCGAGGACCAGCCCATCAGTTGAAGGTCCCACCAGGAGAGCTGCCCGCAGTCGGGTCGAAGCCCAAGCGGGTCACATTCCCTGACCGGTACTGCTTGAGCGCGGACTCGATGCTCAGGGTCCCCTGAGCCATCGTTGTCCCGCCCATCACGTCAGCGGCTGGAATCAGGCTCTCGATCGCCAGGTAGTCGAGCTCAAGCGTGATGTCCCAGGTCCAGGTGTGCCGGTGGTCCGTGATGAGCGTCTGGCGCCCGACCTGGTCCTCTGGAAGCCGGAGCGCCGGGTAGAAGTTTCGCTCTCGGACGATGGCTGTCCCCTCGTCCTGGTAGTCGTACCGGACGGCGCTCCCGTCGCTCGTGTCCAGGGTGATGACCCCGCTGCTCTCGGACGTCACCAACAGTTGTTCCCTGTGCATGGTCGGATTGAAGGACTCCAGGAAGAGCTCATCGCCAGCGGCCAGTGCTGCGGCCGTCCCTGTTGCCGTGAAGACCGAGAGCAGGTTGCCCCCAAATGTGGTCAGGCTCGTGTCCCCCCTTAGGGGCAGCAGGATCCCCTCCATGACCCCAAACCAGGCATTGTCCCGGTCTGCGCTGAAGGCGACCAGTCCACCCCGGTGCAGATGCGCCTCGAGGCTGGCCAGGTTGCGGGCCAGCGACTTGCCGGCCGTGGTCAGGCCAGAGAACCGCTCACAGACCAGGCGGACCTTCAGGCCCCCGCCCAGCACGCTCCTGTGGAAGGCGCCCCCGAGGCTGTGGGAGTCCCGGACGTCTCGTACGGGCATCTCGATCACGCTGGAGATGTGATCGGAGCCGAAATCGACCTCCTCAAGCGAGCCATCCGGATCGGGGTAATACCAGACCGTCGTATTGCCCATCATGTCACCGAGAGGTTGAGGCCACGCGCCCCAAGGATGGCATTTAGCTCCCTGACCAACTGCTCGGCAGTGCCCGGCCCGATGCCGAGAGGCGCATTGACGTTGACCACCAGGCCGCCACCGCCACCGAATCCGCCGCCGCTGTTGGGGCGAGCGCCATTGGCCGGGACCACTTGCTCACCCTGATGGAGCAGGGCCAGGCTGGTACGGTCTACGAACTTGGTGCCGGTCTGGAAGCCAGGAACGCCCTGGTTACTCAGCCACTCGTTGACCGACCGGGACACTAGCGAGGTGCCGGCTTCCTTGCTCGAGGAAGCGAAGCCCGAGTCAGACCCGCTGAAGAGCAACCGCATGGCGTCGACGAATCCGTCGAAGATCGCGAGCCGAACAAGCCTCTGCATCTCCTCGACAGAAAGAGTCAGCCGGATCGCGCCCACGAATGCGTCATGCACTGTTTCCCCAAGCAGCGACCAGTTCAGATCGTACTCTGTGTCCCCGATCTGAGCGAGGAAGTTGATCGCTTCAGCCCACCAAGCCCCGCCTGGGATGGTTCCATCCGCCAGGCTCGCGGTATTGGACACGATCTGACTGAGGGCGTCGGACACCGTCGGGGACTCCGTCACAATGGGCTTGGACGCCGTGCCCTCCACATCGACCACGCTCCCCACGTCCGTAGCCTTGCCAGACGTCGGACCGATCGGGCCACCCGTCCCCATGTTCGACAGATTGGCCTGGATGTTGTCGATGTCCTCGTCAGCGCGGGCCAGTGCAGCGCCGGTGTCGATGACCAGTTGGAAGGCGTCTTCTGCGGCTGCATCCGACGCGAAGAACAAGCCTAGCCCGGTCTGAGCCTTCACGAAGTCCGGAAGGCTGTTGACCATCTTGGTGATCTCCAAGACCACCTTCTGAATGGCCGAGAACGGAACAAGGATGACCTGTCCGACCTTTACCAAAGCCTCAGCGAATAGCAGCATGGCCCCGGTCAGACCGCTTGCGATCACCTCCGCCCACTGCTGCGTCACCTCGGCGTTGTCCCCAAGCGTGTCCAAGATCAGCACCAGAGTGTCCTGTGCCGCATCGAACAGGCCCGCGTCGGCAACCTGCTTCTGGAACTTGAACCACGAGTCGGACAGGTTCGACATCATCCCGCCGAAGGTCGCGGCGAGCTTCTGAGTACCGCCGGCAAAGATGCCGTTGGAGTCGGTCAGGGTCGCGATCAACTCTTCCCGGAATTCCTCCGTGGACATCTTCAGCGCATCGGCTCCGGTCCTGAGCTCCACCTGAGCCCTGAGGGCGCGTCCACTGATGGTCTCAACAGCACCAGCCCCGAATTGCATCGCCCTTCCGACCTCGACTGCAGCGCTGGCCAGGTCGACGCCCATCGCACCAGCGAAGTCCATCACAAGGGGAAGGGTCTCCTCGGCATTGACCCCGAGTGCCCGCAGGTTGATTTCCGCCTCCACCAGCCCATCGAGCTCGAAGGGTGTGGTGCTGCCGATCTCGAATAGGCGTTCAAGCCTTGCAGCCGCATCGCCAGTCGGCCCCATGAGGGTCTGAAGCTGGGTCTCGAAGCGCTCCATCTGGGCCCCAACCTCGATGGCGCCCACGGAGACGCCCATGAACGCCTGCTTCAGGAGCCCAAGGGCCATCCGGTACGCGTCCGAGATGACCCCGGCCTTCAGGATGGACTTCGTCATGTCGTCCATTGCGCCTGAGGCCTTCTTGGTCTCCTCCTCGGTCTTGCCAGCCTCCTTTCCGAGGTCCTTCAGCGCCTGGGACGCTTCATCCCGGATCCGGAGCAGGAACTCGATCGTCTTGTCGTTGCTGGGCATCAGCCGGCCAGGTTCAGCACGGGGAACACCATCCCGTCAGACTGCTTGACGCGCCGGGCGGTGTCTGCGTTGGCCTGCAGGTAGCACTGCCACGCCAAGGTTAGCTCGTAGGGGGTCAGTTCCATGATCTCGTGCGGGAGCCGCCCATACCGCCGCGAGAGGCAGTCCAGGATCAACAGCAGTTCAGGTTCCCGTGCGAAAGGAGGTGAGGCGTTCTACCGCCTCTCCGTCCTCCGTCGTGTGCTCCCTGACAGCCCTCGCCAGGCCGGCTCGGATGTCTTGGGTCAGATCCCCGACCCACATGCACTCAGGCGCGTCACCCTTGGCCCGGTCCAGCGTGAACCGGACCGGCTCCCACTCCTCTGCACCAACGGCCCGAACATGGGTGACCCCGGCGCACACCATTCCGTCTGCGAGGTCCGAGGCCTTTGCCGCCTGGTCAGGGTCGAAGCCCTTGATCGCCTTCCGGGCGATGGCCTCCAGGTCTACATCCCCTTCCCCGTTGACCATCTCCTTGGCAGCGGTAGCAAGGACATCAACAGGCAGGATCGTGAGGGATGAGATCGACGCTCTGGCCAGGTCCGCCGACGAGACCCGACGAATCCGCCACTCACCACCACCGATGGTGATCTCTCGGACAGCGGCCGTCTTCAGCGCGTGCAGGAATCCGGCCATCAGTTTGCCGTTCCGCTGCTGTCGTCGTTCGTGAGGGCAACCTGGAAGCCCTCGTCTGTGCCGTCAGACAGCCCCCGCCACTCGATGCGGATCCGCCCAGGCCCTGGACCACTGACCGGCTTGGGTGCGTCCCAGATCTGGGCGTTGTGGAGCGTGAAGGTGCAGGCATCGTTGCCCGTGCCCGTGCTGGTCACCGCCACGTCTCCCTGAACCTCGTTGCGGAAGTCGGTGAGGGCGTTCCCGTTCTCCCACTCGACCTCAGCCCGCCAGGTCACCTCGCAGAAGTCGGTGCGGGCCGGCTCCTTGGTGAGCCTCGAGCCCAACTTGTACCGACGGCCCAGTTTGTTGTCGATGATCATCTCCAGCGACAACAGGTCATAGTTGTTGCTGTTGAAGGACAGGGCCCCGAGTTGGTGGCCGATCATGTCCAGGTTGGAGCCGGTCCCATAGGCGGGGCTGCCTGCCGTGGTGTACGCCCCGATGTCCTCGGCCAGGAAGTCGAAGGACGCCATGGCGACCTGGCTCGGGTCGGTCCACTTCAGAGCCATGCGGCTGATCTTGCAGCCCTCCGCGACCTGAGCGACATTGCCTGAGTCCCCGCTGTCGATGAATTCAACCGTCAGGCCCGTGGGCAGTGCCCCGATCTTGTACGTGTGGACGTAGGGGCCCGTTCCTGTCGTCGCCAGGGACCCAAGGGCGTGCTTGAGGAGCATCCCCATCCCCTCATAGGTCAGGACGTGCTCGAACTTGCCTCCGCACTCGGTGACCCCAGAGACCGTGTTGCGCTTGGTGAAGCTCGTAGCGACGCCCACCAGGCCCGGCCGGTAGTTCCGGGTGACCTTGCGGTAGGCGTCGTCTGAGACGGTCTGTCGCCAGTTGGTCCGGCTGACGGCGGTCCCGTACGTGGACTCTTCTCCGATGCCGATTGCGGCCCCGCGTCCGTGGAATGGAAGTGCCATTGATCAGTCCTCGTCAACGTCTCGGACCTGGAGCAGACATCGAAAGTCAAGCACTCGGTCCAGGGTGGTCCCGATGGTCAACCGGGGGGTGTAGTCGGTGCCGGATGTCCCGGCCTTGATGAGTGTGCGGACCCAGCGGCCGTCAACGATCCGGGTCTTGGTCGCGTCGTACAACGCAGACTGGTCAATGGCCCCGTCGTAGACCTCGATCTGGGCGTACTCGATCTCTTCGTAGAACCGCTTTCCGTTGCTCTCGGTCGTTCGGTTCTGAAGCACCCGGCCCAGGTCCCACCAAAGGTGAATCGTGGCCGTCGATGGCTTGGAGATCTGGGGGGTTGGTGCAGTCCGGCCTGGCCGCTCAGGTCTGCACAAGACCTGGGGCCGGGCCCTTGACGCAAGGCCGAGCTCAAGGTCTGCCGTCAGGGCGCTTGTGATGGTCACGGACGTGGCCGGATCCGCCGATGCCGCTGGGTCCCCGTAGTAGAGCCACGCGTGGTGCATCTGCGCCGTGTCCAACTGGTGCGAGTCAACCCTCAACGTCCCCGCCTGGCTGGCGTGGGTCCAGGTCTGCCGCTCGAAGTTCAACTTGGTGCGGCCGTCCTCCTGGACCAGGACCGTGTCGAATCCGTTGCTCAGGGTGTTGTCCCAGAAGTGGTCCCATCCCGCCGGGATCGTCAAGGTCCAGTCCTTGGAGCCCCCGCTTCCAGCCGTGTTGTCGATGCTGACCGATGCGCGGTACTTGAACGAGGTGCCGTACCAAGACATGGCTACACCCCCGCCTGCTGGGACCAGTTGATCCGCAGGTCAGCGGAGACGACACCGAATCCGTCCCACCCATAGGTGCCGCCACTGAAGACGGACCCCGTGACAACCGCGTCCCGCACCTTCGCGCTCAGGGTCCTGTCGGTCCCAATGGCCCGGGTGATGGTGTCCAGCAGGTCTGCCGCCATGTCCTCGGCATCGCCCTCGGTCCCGTCGTGGGCCACCCACCCAATGACCTTCACGGTCTGAACCCGCTCGTGGTACCCGAGCCGGTCACCCGGGTTGGACTCCATCGGGACCAGGAACACGCTCACGAGCAACTGCGACTGCGGTGGGTTCAGCACCGCGCCACGGATGACGGTCCCGGTTGCGCTCAGGTCGTAGCTGTACACCCCGGTCCCGTCCGCGACCTGGAGTTGGGTCACGACCTGGGCCATGATTGCCTTGAGAGCGGAGGCCATCAAACATCCACCTTGAGGGCGTCAGCCAACAGGGGAGCCAGCGCGGCCGGCAACTGGTCCACAGCCTCATCAATCGAGGGCTGCAAGAACGGGCGCTTAGGCATCCGGGTGAGCCCACCCCACGGGTTGGGGATGGTCAGCCCGAGCTCGTGCACGGCTGCATACTTGACTTGGCCCTTTCGGCCTTGGCCACCGGCACGCAACCAACCCTCGATCGCCCCCTTGTTCCCACCCCGGACACCACCGCGCACACCGGACCGGATGGAGGCCCTCAGGCGCCCCGTCTGGACGTGCAGGGGGTTGCCCCCAGTCGTGCGCAGTTTTGCGGCCCGCTCGGCCTGCTTGGCGGCACCGTGAAGGGTCTGCCTCACCAACAGCTTGAGCTGACCGCCGGTGGAGGCCTCCTCGAGCCGCTGCTGGAAGTCGTCGAAGGTCACAGGCAGGCCCCCGGCATCCGATAGGTCGACGCAAGCTGCATGACGTGCTTGGGCAGGGTCGGGGGCAACAGCGAGACCGAGTCTCCGTTGATGTTCACCGAAGTCTTCCCCCGCTCCCGCATCAGCCGGTACCAGTGCCAGACCAGTTCGGCCGCTGCGTGCTTGAGCGCCTCAGGCACGGTCGACCATCCCGCGGTCGTGATGATCTTCTGGGCCCGAAAGCCCTTGGACCAGAAGCCCTGGGTGCTCGTGTTCTTCAGGATGACCAGGCCCTTGTAGTCGTCGGTTTCGTAGTCGCCTGAGTCAACCAGCCGGTCAGACCCGTACACCCGCTCCAAGTCGTCGTGAATGCTCGTGATGGTCCCCAACGGGAAGAACGGCACCGCAAGGACCTTCTGGTCCTCCCATGTCGGACCGTCCAGGTACTGCGTATAGGTCTTCTGGGTGAGCGAAGGGATCGTGCTCGAGTCGTACACCGGGTAGCCGCACCAGGTGGCCAGCACCTCATCAGCACGACCGATCAGGGTGTCAGTCAAGGTGTCCTGGGCCGTCCCCGTCAGGTCCGGCTTGATGGCCTTTGCCTCTGTGCTGGTTAGGAGTGCCACGGGCTACCCCCCAACAGCGGCTCGGCGCTGCCCGATGGCCCTGCCCACGCCCTTGCGGGTCTTGCCCGCCTGTTCCGCGGACTCAAGCACGTCTAGGTCCCCATCGTAGGCCCCTGTCCTGAGAGCAGCGACGATGGAGGGCACTGAGCCGTCCAGGATGTCTGTGGGGTCCGGGACCACCAACGGACGACCGGGGGGGCTGGTCATGGCCCGGTTGACAGGAGGGACGCTTGGGGCCGTCTTCCGGGGCCGACCGCCCTCCCGCTTGAACGCGCCAGGAAAGGTCGCCGTCAGGTAGTCAGCCGTCTCCGAAGGAACGTCCCTCACAACCCGAGCGGACCACACCGATTCGCAGCCAGGTCGCGAACTGCGGTAGCTGTCGGTGTGGTCGAAGCCCAGGAAGCGAACACGCATCGACTCAGGAGCGGATCTTGCGGAAGACCATCTCGACGCGTGACGCAACCATGGTTGCGGTACCGGTCTCGGTGACAACTGCGCTGATGGGGTCGTCGCCGTCGAACTCAGCATTCACATCCTTGGTCAGCGAGAACGCCACCGAGGTCCCTGCAGCAAGCGTCTGGGTGCTCAGATCGATGGTCCCGATCGTGTTGCTGCCCTGCTTGATGGCGATGGTGAAGTAGTTGGTGGTGTCGGCGGTGAAGGCACCGTCCGGCATCAGCTCAGCGCTGTCCAGCAGCCACTCGCCACTAGCGCCACCAAGGGACGCGTAGTAGGTCGTGGTCGCCGTGACGGCGCCAATGTGGATGGCCTTGGGGAGAAGCTGGGGGGCGCTCATGATCAGCTCACCGAGTGGTTGTAGGACCACATGACGTTCTTCTTGGTCGTGGAGTCGATCGTGAAGAACTGCTTGCGGACCGTGGAGACGACGTTGATCACGCCGCGAGTGATGTCCTTGTCGACCTCAACCATGTTCGCCCGACGGACACCCATGAACCACCGCTGGCGGTTGACCAGGATGTACCCAGTCTTCGTCTTGGTCGTGTTGTCGAAGACGCCGGAGGCGTTGTACTCCTTGTCCACGAACTCGGAGATGATGATCGGGATCCCGAGGACCGATGCCAACTGCCCGGCGTGGATGGTCGCGTTCGGGCCGAACTTGTCGACCGTCAGGACCTCAGACCAGCCCAGCATCTTGGCCAGGTAGTACTCAGGGGAGACGACCATGATCAGGTCCCCGGCCACACCGTGCGGGCTGTCCAGGGTCGCGCGGTCGGACAGGAGGCCCGCAGCCGTCTCAGCGGATGACCCGTCCACGGTCGAGGAGCGGTCAGCCGCGGAAGCCCGCCAGCCAATCCAAGCCCGCCGGTGGTCCGCAGAACCGCCGAGGCCAGTGGTGCCCCAGCGCGACCGGATGTCCCAGGAGTTGAGTCCGGTGTCGTCGTGGGTGGCGTTGGTGTCTGCGTTGATCATGGCGTCTTCGACGCCATCGCCCAGGCCGGAGACAACCAGGCGCCGGTGCAGGGGCAGGCCGCCGATGATCGAGTCTTCGGTGGTGTCCTCGTCCAACTGGGCCCGGACTGCGAGACCGGTCGCGGTCACGGAGCGCTGAGCACTCACGATGGTGCTCGAGGTGTACTGCGCCGGGTCGTCCGTTGTGATCGCGGCCTTGATGTAGGGGCGGAGCTCAGTGCCGAGGAAGGGGATCCGAAGTTCCTTGTCCGACATCTGCCAGACGGGGACCAGGGCCTCAACCCGGCGCTGGAGCTTCATCTCCTCCTCAAGCCGGGGGCTCAGGACGTCCGGGATGAACTCGCCACCGGTGGACGTGGCGTCCGAGAAGAGGCGCTTCAGGGGATCAGGGGCACGCTGGAGGTGCCGCGCCAGGGCCGCATCGGTCTTGGGGCTGTTGTCGTTGGCGTTCTTGTGCGCCTTGCCCTTGGTCATTGCCCGAACAAGGGTCCGCTGCTCGACCAACTCCTGGCACCTGGTAATCCAGGGGTCATCGGTCAGGGTGTTGAGAAGCCCGTCGTGCCAGTCACCGTCCTGGTCAAGCCCGGACTGCCAACGAATGACGGGGGAGCCGTCGTTCTTGCGCTGGTAGATGAAGTCTTGGACAGCGGCGTCACCCGGGGCCCGAAGAGTGGTCCGGTTCTGGGCCTCCGTCAGGGTCCGGACCGAGGCCTTCAGGTCTGCGATGGCGTCATCACGCTGGGCCAGACTGGCCTTGTGCTCAGCCGCCTGGCGCTTCTGCGAGGCGTTGAGATCGTGAATCGCCTTCTTCGCGCCTTCAACGGTCGTGAGGTCGTGGTCTTCGGTCATCCCGATTTCTCCAGGGATGACGAGCTGGCTTCTACAGGTCCCGCGCAGACCGTATCACATTTGATACGGATGCAACCACAAACCTTTCAGCCCCACCAGGCCGCAAGCTCTTCGGCGCTGCTCTCGACCTTGAATGTCAGCATCATGGCCTCGAGCACGCCCCGGACTTCAGGATCGGCCCGGAACAGGTCAAGGAGCGCTGTCCGAACCTCTCCCTTGAGCCCGTTCCTGGTCCAGTCCTGGAGCAGGTCGATCACCGCGGGGTCAGACTCATCGCCAACCGAGCGAGGAGCGAGCGCATCCCGGTCGTCTGGGATGTTGACCCCGCTGATCTCCCACAGCTCGTTGTCGTACTGGACTCGACCGCGAGGCCCGTAGTGGGTGTCTGTCTTCTCCAGGGCAGCACGAGCCCGAACCCGCCCAGGCATGAAGCCCACCGACACCGCGCTGAGCATCCCTCGGGCGTACTTGCCGCCAACCAGCGCACCAAGCGGGTCGTCCATGTCCCACTCAATCGAGGCATCCAAGTCTGCACCTTCCGCCACCACATCGAGACCGCGCCCGATGGACGGGATCGTGTAGTCGTGGTTCCAGATGATCACCGGATTCCGGTCGTAGTGGTTGGTTAGCCACGGGCCTGCATCGATGTCCTTGGACCTGAGCTCGTTGCCGGTCGCGGCCTTGACTCGGGTGATCCCGTTGTCATCAGTGGACGAGCGGAACAGTCGGCGGATGGGCTTGCTCATTTCAGGCTCCAAGCAGGGGGATCACGGCGCATCGGCAGTTGATGTCTTCGTCAGCGAGCCCGAAACCGCCGGGGTGGGCAGCACGCCGGGCAGTCAGCGGATGGACGAACTCCCCGTCGACTTCTGCCACGACGCCATCCATGTCAGCCCCGCCGGGGTTCCAATGGCTCGTGCGGGCCCTGTCGTCCCGAGCGCTGAGCCACTCCATGCGCAGGTTCTCGACCTCCAGCACGGCTTCCCGGTAGTTCTCGACCGTCCCACGGCCAACTGCGGCCGTTGTCTCGGTCCTGGCGATGGTCAGGGCACGGGGCGGAGCGAAGGTCGGTGACTGCGCGATGGCGGCCTGCATGTCCCGGATGGTGTCACCGTTGACGATCGCATCCCGGATGATGAAGCTGACCGCGTCCTTGGTGGTCTGGCTGACGTTCGTGATCAGGTCAGCCTTGATCGTGGCCTCAGCCAGACGCAAGTTGTCGCCCGTCATTCCGGACAAGGCGAGGTCAAGCATGGCGGCTTCGAAGGCCCGCTCGAGGGCGTGCATCAGCTGGGGCCCAATGGCCTGGTCCAGCAAGGCGGCCTCCTCGGCCTCTGCCAAGAGCTGGGCCATGTCGAGATCTGACAGGTTGCGAGAAGTGGCGCTCGCAGCCTTGGACAACACGCCCTCGAGCCGGCTGGCGTAGCGCTGGCCCTGGTCGATCAAGAACCGGCGCATAGTCAGGTTCAGGCCGCGCTCTACAGGGGTGTGCACGTTGGACAGGAAGCCACGCCAGCGGGTGTCTCGACCCTCTGGCGTTTTCAGGTCCGGGAGGGATGCCCGCCGCCACCAGGCCCCAAAGGGGGTCTGCTTGGTGGGGCCTGTTGCCGACTCGTCTGCAGGGGCTGACGACGACGGGCGGTAAGCGGTCTCGGGTTCGGGCAGATCGTCGAACCCCTCAAACTTGGCGGCATCTGTGAGGGCGATCCCCATGTCCCACCACTTCCGGACGCGGTCTACGCGCGCGGTCCGGTCTTCCTGCAGCGCAGGCACTGCGGAGAAGTCGTGCACGAGCCGGAACTTTGGGTCCCAGCGCTGAGCCAGGCGGGTCCACTCGCTGTCCAGAAGCGCTGCCTCACCCTGCAGCGACTGCCAGTAGGTCCGCTCCATCTCCTTGGACTGCGCGTAGTTCGCGGTCGGGAGCGAGACCCGGGAGGGAGGGACGCCTGCAGCTGCAAGGACCGCCTCTCGGACATGGATGCGCAGGGACTGGAATTCCATGTCCTTCGGCGACCACGAAAGGGGGCTGTAGTCCGCAGCTCCACCCATGATCAGGGCGCCGCCCTCCGCCTCTCTCAGCCGCTGGTTGACGGACTGCTTGATGAGCTCCACCTGGGTTTTTGTCCAGGGCTGGGCCGAGTCCTTGGGCCGGATGATTGCGTCTGGGCGCCCCTTGTTCGCAGACTTGGCAGAGGTCTTCGATGCGGCCAAGTCCGCTGAGAGGTCGTTGTGCAGCGCCCGGATCAGGCCGGTCCCGAAGAGGCCTGTCGGGTCGTCCTCCCACGATGGACCGCGGGTGTGCAACATGACCGACCAGTCATACGGGACGTTCCCGCCGCGCTGGTCGTAATCGTAGAAGTCCACCTGTCCGTCACTCATGGACTGGATGCGGATCCGGTAGGGGTGCAGCCGCAGCAGGGACTGAGGGCGGTTCATGCCCAGCATCAGCCCGTACCAGTTTCCGCTCAGGTCCAGGTCAATCCACTGTTGCCGCCGGAACAGCAAGCCAGGGACGCGCTCGGACGGGTTGGCGATGAGGTCCAAGACCTCGTGCTCGTCGATGGTCTCGGCACTGTCACCGCGGCCCCTGATCAGCTTGAGGGGCAGCCCGGACAGGTCAACGGACTTCGCGGTCACGCAGGCCTTGACCCATGGGAAGGCCGCATATGCGCTCATGGCCTGGATTGCGCTGTATCCAGGCTCCCGGGCCACCCCGGTGCCGAAGTCCGTGCCCGCGTTGTGCTCCTCGACCCGCAGCAGGCCCATCCGCGAGAGCAGACGACTGACCCAGGACTGGCGGACTACGAGGGCACCCATGCGGGCACCGTATCACTTTCGATACGGTGGGGGCTACACCTGGCTTCGTTCCGCCTTGTGGCGCTCCCGGTCAGCCATGTTCTCGATGTGCGTCGCCCATCTCAGATTCGAGAGCCTGTTGTTGTACCCGTGGTCGCTGACCTCGTACGTGCCCTCCCAGCCCGGAATGGGCCTCCAGATCTCGGTCGTGGTAGCGTCGTCGTTGCGCATGGGGCCTCCTTTCAGGCTTTGTGCGGGCGGGTGGGTCGGCTGCAACCGGCTCCCCGCCATTCTACCTCACGCCACAGCGATCGCGAACTCCGACCCGGCGCCCCACCGGATCAGGATCTGCGAGGTGGCGTCCACCTGGTCATCGTTAGCGCCGTTGGGGAAGGCGGCCAGCTCTTCGCAGTAGTCCCCGACCCAGGCGCAGTGCTCGGGCGGGGGCAGGAACACCTGCAGGGCCTCGAACTGCACCGCGGCTGTCTGCGCTCGGGCTTCCTTGCTGGCCTTGGGGTTGTACGGGATGAGCCCTGGGACCTCGCTGCGCATCGTCTGGATGAGTGCAGCGCCGTTGGCCTTCTCCTCAATCAGCTTCAGCCCGGCCTGTGGCCACTTGGCCGCCAGGGCCTTCAGTGCGGCCTGAGTCGCGGGGAGCTCCATCCGGGCCCGGACCTGGTCGAGCAGGTACCGGAAGGCCCCCCGCCTGCCCCAGACCTGGAGCACGACGAAGTCCGACTTGGACCCGCCCTTGAACGTGCAATCCACGGAGAATGCCACCTCGTCACACAACTCGGCCTGGTGCTGCGGGGTCGTGCCGTAGAACTGGAACCAATCCCTCAGGAAGACCTCGCCCTCAGCCGCTGTCGGGCGCTGCTGGTACAAGCTGGCCCAGGCCCTGGAGCCGACAGCGGCTGCGATGCGCTCGAGCCGTTCCACCGGGTAGCGGTCCGGGTGCAGGGCTTGCCCGATGGTCCGGTGCTCCTCGTCCTCCTCGGCAAGCGCCGGGTAGCGGACCACTTCCCACTGGTCCCCGCCTGACTTGGCCTCTTCCAGTAGTTGCCCGACCAGATCAGACTCATGCCACCGGGTCATGCAGACGACGACGCCCCCGCCAGGAGCAAGCCGGGGGTAGGCAGTCGTGATGTACCACTCCCAGACCTTGCGGCGGATGGTGGGGCTGCCTGCTTCCTCGGCGTCCTTGATCGGGTCGTCGATGATCAGCGCGTGGGCGCCCTTGCCTGTGAGTCCGCCACCGACACCCACCGCATTGACTGAGCCCTTGCTGGTCTCCCACAGGCTGGCGGCGTCTTTCCCGTCCTTGCGCGGCTTCAGGTGCCCCCACAGGCCAAGGGCTTGGTCCCTGACCCGTCTGGCTGCCCTGCTGTGGTCGTCAGCCAGGGTCTGGCCGTAGGTGGCAATGACCACCTCATGGTCCGGGTTCCGCCCCAGGTGCCAGACCGGGAAGCGGGTGCAGAGCAGGGTGGACTTCCCATGCCTCGGTGGCAGGCACAGGATCAGCCGCGGTGACTTCTTGGCCGCCACAGCCTCAGAGAAGGCTTCAAGCCGTCGTGAGATGTCGTCGTGAACCCACCCGGCTTGGTAGCCCGGGTGAGACCACCGGGTCAGGAAGAGCAGGTCCCTGCGGCATCGGTCCTCGAGGCAGGCATCAGCCTTTCTGAGCTCTTCCTGGAGCGCCTCAGTGGACGGCTGCTGCCCGCTGCTGTCGCCTGAGGGCAATCTCTGCGAGGACATCCCGCTCCTCTTCGGTCAGGTCGTCAACCGGGGTGGTCTGCTCGACCTTGTGCTCTACGGTCTGCACGTTGCCGAACAGGTCCCGGTGCCGGCGCTCCATCTTCCACTGGAAGTGCGACGCATAGCGGGGGTCTGACTTGGACTTGTCCATGCCTTCGGATGCGTGCTGTAGCTCAGCCTGCGCAATTGCGACCAGAAAACGGCTGTAGTCCGTGTCCAGTCCCTCGGCTGCGTCCTCCTCACCCCGGGCCTTCCAGTTCTGCACTGTGGTCCGGGTGACGGGCACTGAAGCAGCGGCCATCTGGTACGGGATTCCGCGGGCCACGTACTCACAGATCTTCGCCACGTTCTCAGGCGTGCACTTGGACCCAGACCCGCGGGGACGGCCCATCAGAGGACCGCCACCAACATGGCCTCGGGCACATGCCGACGCAGCCATGCCGCCTTGAGGCGTGCGCCAGTCCCCGTCTGTGGCTCGTGAAAGAGGGCCTGCAGGTACTGAGAGCGGGGAACCGTCACAGCCCCCTCAACCTGCCGCGGAGCAGCACCCAGCACAGCAGCAGCAGTCCCGGTAGCCAGGGCCTTGATGAAGTCACGGCGTCTCACTTGTCCCCCTTCCGCTCAGCCCGCTTGACCTTCCGCGCGTCCCTCTCCCCCTCCCAGACCCGATGGTCCTGCACCTTCTGGTGGATGTCCCGAGTCATCGCGGTGGCCTCTTCCAGCTTTCCTGCGTCCCTCAGCCTGGACACGTCGCGGTGGTCCTTGACCTTGGGGGGCTTGGGTCGTGCGGTGGGCATGTTTGGTCAGAGTATCACGGTCGATACGGGGTCATGACGCGATGACCTGCCAAGTAAGGGACTGCTTCGACGTATCCAGCGTGCAGACTCCACGGTCTGAGCCCGGGTCCCAGTCGATGGACAGACAGAAGTGGAGCGTGTCGCCGGACATTGCGTCTTCGGCGGGAAGTTCAATCACGGCTGATGAGTCGCAATCGCCTTGGGTGGAGACCCAGCATGTGAGCCAGGGGCGGTCGCTGCTCATGGAGCACAGGTCCCCAGATCCCTGGAGAGGGTAAGCGGCCAGATAGGAAGAGCTCCCGGTGTAGCTCTTGGACTGCTCCGTCTCCCCGTCGCTGAAAGTCACATTCCCCCACTCGCTGGTGCACTCAAACGGCGGGGGTGCAGTGTCCGTCGGCGCGGTGTCCTCGGGCGCCTCCGTGTCCTGCGTGTCCTGCGTGTCCTGCGTGTCCTGCGTGTCCGTGACAGCGGTGTCCGTTGGGGCCGTGGATGTGTCCCCGGTCTCGGCCTGGTAGCCGGTGTCGACCGTGTCCGTGGACGTGGTCCCTGTGTCCGTCTCGGTTGCGGTGTCGGTGACGGCGGGTGCTGTGCCCGTGTCCTCGATGGTGGTCTCCGGGGTCTGGGGCATACAAGCGACAAGCAGCAGGGCGATCAAGGGTCCTCCTCGGGTTGGTCCCGGGAGTGTACGTGCTGAGGCGCCTGCTGTTGCGGTGGTGTCATCGGGAGGTCATTGGCCATCGACGCAAGCAGCGTCACGGCCACATCGTGCGCGATGCCCTTGACCCGGCGCCATGGCTGGGGCGTCCCAAGTCCTGCGGTCTCCTCAAGGACCACACCGTCATCACCGCTCACGATCCGGTACCCCGGCCATCGATAGAGCACCGTCACCCCACCCTCCCCAGTACCTGAGCCGCGAGCACCTGTTGCCTCTGGAACCTGAGCTCGTCCAGGTCCTTTGTGGCCTTGGTGCTGTGCTCTATGGCCCACTCGTGCCAGTCCATGTTTTCGCGCCAGCCCTTGAGCCAGCCTCGGAGGTCGAAGCCCTCGGCTGACTCGTGTTCAGGGTTGGGCCAGCATGGGCATCGGATGGCGCCGGACACGATGATCGGCACCTTGAGCCGGTTCGTCGTCGCGCCCCTGGTCGTGCGCTCTCGGTCCTCCCGGGCCGGATGAGGCCTGTAGACGGTCACCCAGCCACTCTTGACCGTGCCGAATTCCTGACAGATCTTGCACCCCTTGTGTTCTTCCTTGCGCATCAGCCTTCGATCTCCCGCCGGGCCACCCGGTCAACGAGCCGGAGCACCTTGGCGTCCTCGATGCGCTGCTCAGCACCGGCGTAGGCTGCCCGGAAGTCCTTGAGCCTGAAGTGAAAGTCCTTGAGGCCCTGGCTGTCTCGGGTGTGGAAGGTGTTGATCAGGGCGTGGAAGCCCCCGAAGGCCCGGATTGCGTCTGCGAGCTGTCGCGGGACACCGGTGCCGTGCCTGCGGGCGATAGCGCGGTTGAAGGAGTCCTTGGTACCGCAGGCGTGGGCCGTGTCGACCAGCCACCGGAACTCAGCGTGGGTGTCCAGGCCTGGGCCTCGCGCTGCCTTCCGAGCCAGGTTCAGCAGCTTTCCAGGGGTGGGCCAGAAGGACTCTCCTGACCGGATGTAGCCGATGACAGCGGCCTCGAGTGCGTGCGGTGGGACGTCATCGAGCATCCCTGCCCAGGAGTTCACGATCGTGTCAGGGTCCAGGGCTGACCACTGTGCCGGCTGGGGGATGCCTGCGATCTGGAGTGCTGCGAATGCTCGCCGGATGTCGTCGTGGGTCACGATGCCTCCTCGGATCTGGCGTCAGGGTCGACCCGTCGCCTTGGTTGCTGTTGCTGATGTCCGCCTGTTGCGACTCCAAACCAGTCGTGGCCGGCGTGTCGCTTCTGGCCGTTGGTCTTGGGTGTGGGCTTCTCTCGGATCTTGGCGGCGTAGGTCTCTCCCTTCTCCAGGAACGTGTCGATCCCGTCGCCGCCGTAGCCCTTGTCCAGCCGCTCGCTCAGGTACCAGCCCCAGGCCGACATCGCGTCTGTGGCGCCCTCGGTGGCGATGAGCAGGGCGAGGGCCCGTTGTCGGGTAGTGCTTCCCCGGCCCTTGATGCGGCCGGTCCATGTTCGTGGCCCTGCTCGCTCACCCTTCCGAGCCCGGTAGTCCTTCAGCATCTGAGCCTGGGCCTGGAGGGTCAGGGCATGGACCTCCTCCCGGGTCAGGCCAACAGGCTTTCCGGACGGGACCCAGGAAGGCACTTCCCGCTTGTTGTTCTCTCTATCTCCATCTCCCTCTTTCTCTTCAAGAGGAGCGTGCGCGCGCGAGGCGTCCGCATTGGGTTCCGCTTCTGTTCCGTTCGTGGAGCTAAGGCCCCGTGATTGCTTAGGCTTAGTGTTCCGCTGCTGTTCCGCTGCTGTTCCGCTTGCGTTCCGCTGCTGTTCCGCTTCGGGCTGTTCCTGCTTCTTGAGCCACCTGTGCGTCCGAGTCGTTGACCACCCCCAACGGCCGGCCAGGTCGCGCACCGAGTATGTGGTGCGTTTGCCGTCCGCGTGAAGCGCCATCAGCTCAAGCTGAGCCACGTAGACGGGGCAGGGGTTCTCCCTTGTCCACCTGTGTTTCATCATGCCGGCGACAGTGTCTGCGGTCGGGGCCTTGAACCATGGCAGGCTCATCCGTTCTCCCGGGTCGGCCCGCCGTCCTGGGCCTGAGCTACAGATCTGCGGACGGCCTGCACAACAACTGCATTGAGCGGGGCAGGAAGAGGAGAAGGACCCCCCACGAGACCAGCAGGCGGGCCAGATCCGTGGGGGTGTCCCGAGCGCATCTCCGTGGCGCTCTGTGCCTGGCAGCCCCCGGTCGCTGTCGGGTCGCGGGGGTCGTCACAGGCGAAGCAGTGGCCGTAGATCAGAGCGAGGCCGCAGTCACACGAAGTCTTTTTCGCGTCGTACAAGAAAAGTCCTTGACCCTGCGGGGACGGTGCCAAACTTGTATGACAAGAAAGGAGCCCGGCATGATGATCACCCTCCGCAACGGCAGCAAGGCGACCCTGAAGAGCAACGGCGGCGAGGGTGGCTACACGGTCCTCGAGGGCTGGCGCTACCTCGGCACCGTCGTCATCGAGAACGGCGAGGTCCTCCACACCTTGGGCGCTCTGATCGGCCGGGGCGAGTACGACCGCATGGCGGCTGAGTTGCTCAATGGGTAGGCGCAAGCTCCCGCCAGGCGAGGCGCTCGGCAAGCCCCGTTCTGTGCGACTGACCCCCAAGCAGGAGTCAGCGCTTGAGTCGTTGGGCCCCCGCGACTTCGGGCCCTGGGTCCGGGAGGCAATTGACGAGAAGCTCGCGCGGTCCGCCTCAAGCAAGGCCTGACCCGTTGAGAAGTCCTCCCCGCCGTGGGTGGTCCCGCCCTGGCCCGTGTTGCGCCAGGTCTGCGGGTCGAGGTTGATCAGGCGGTTGCTGGTGGTGATCCGGGCCCAGCGGGCGATCTCGTAGGCGGCGAGGGCGGCGAGGCGTCTGGCCTGATCGGCCCTGGAGGCCCCATACCTTCCGCCAGTCTCAGGATGGACAAACCCCGCGCCGATCGTGGCGGTGTCGTATGACGTGCTTGTCAGGTAGGTCCACCGCGCAACCTCACCCCCACCAGCCCCCCGAATCGGACCCTCAGCCCGCAGCCGTTCCCACAGCGCCCGGGGGTCCTCGTCGGCCCATGACCGGATGATCTCCGCGGCTTCACGGAGGACCGCGGGCTGGGGGTAGGCCTGGAGCAGTGCTCTACAGCCGTCGTCGGGCTCGCAGAGGAGCGCCGAGTCGCACCCTTGTCCGGACCTCAATCCGAGGACTTCCAGGATTGCATGTGCATACCCAGTCTTGGCTCCTTGGCGGCTCACAGGCGGCCGGCAATGCGGCCCACCGATGAGTCTCAAAGTGACCGCCGCCAACCCTGCGCACAACTCAACAAACAGGGGGACATCAAGATCGGGTTTCGAGGTACAATCAGACATGGATACCATCTGCGCCAACTGCGGCTCCTCGTTCACCCGCCCCAAGTCCTCCAGCCGTGCCACATGCTCTAAGGCGTGCCGCTACGGCATCGTCTCGGCCAACCACCGCAGCAAGGGCATCAAGCCGCCGGGGTTGACCCCCAAGCAACGGGAGGCGGCCAGGGCCCGAGTTACCGGACCGAATGCCCCATGGTGGAAGGGTGGGAGGCGCATCCACAAGGGCTACGTCGTGGTTCTGCCTCCCGCCGGGTGGCCGTGGCCTGAGATGGTTCCGAAGAGCCGATACATCCGTGAGCACCGCCTCGTGATGGCGCAGCACCTCGGCCGCCCACTCGATGCCGCCGAGGTCATCCACCACGAGAACGGCGACAAGACCGACAACCGGATCGAGAACCTGCGGCTCCACCGGAACCACTCCGAGCACATGCTGGAGCACTCGGACACCATGGCCGCTGTCATGCGCCGCAACAGCGCGTCCACCCGGTCTGTCCCCGCGGTCTGCGTCACCTGCGGCGCAAGCTACCGCACCAACGCCAGGAGCACGGGCGAGTGTACGAGGTGTCGGGGTCGGCGCTATGACCGTGCGCGTGGGTGGCGTCGCTGAGCGGCCGCCTTGGAGCCGCAGGGAGACCGAAGCCAGTCCCGCGGTGAGTTCCACGAACAGCGGGATCATCTGTGCCCCCGGGTCAGACACACGGCGCCTCCGGCTTCGACAGCCCCTCGAGCCGCTCAAGCTCTTTCCAGGCCCCAGCACTCGGCCAGACCCCAGCCGCGGTGTGCTGGTGGACCTCTGCAAGCCACTTGTAGGACCTGCTCCGGTACCTGTTCGTGTTCTCAAGCCGGACCATGAGCGCAGCCGTGCGCATCTGGAAGTCGCGGGTCTTGGGGGTCTCGACGGCATCGAGACGGGACAAGGGCACGAGCCGCTTCCCGACCTTGAGGCCTTCGATGTACGTGACCCCCTCAGGGGTCGCGCTGATCTTGCCGTAGCCCTCGCCGTTCGGAATTGCGGGAGCCAGCAGGCCCTGGGCTCGGAGCCGGTTCACATAGGTGCGGACCGATGACAGCTGCATCAGCAGGCACTGAGCGAGCTTCGGGGCCGTCCAGGGCTCTCGGCGCTGGACCACGACATAGAGCAACCGCCAGCAGTCAGTCCCCGGGAGTGGGGGCGGGCGGGTGGAGGGCGCGGGGGTCTGGGCGAGGTTGATCACCGCTCCCCCCACCACCGCATCAGCGGCCCGAGCCACCCGGACTCGTCGAAGGGCAGGCCCAGTTCGCGGACCTCGTCCAGGGTCATGGATGCGGTGCCATTCGGGGCCCGCCTTCCGGACTCCTTGAATCCCCACCACAGGGCATAGGACTCCTCAATCCTGGGCCACGGCACAACGAACCGCCGGCCCTGGAGCCTCAGCAGGACAGCAGCGCAGCGCCCATTGTCGCTGTGCCATCCGCCGAACCGGTCCGCCTGGTGGCCCTTGATGCTCGCGAACGGGAATCGGTCGTCCTGGCAGTCCTTGGCGTCCATCAAGAGCACAGGCCCAAGCCGGACCGCTGCCACGAAGTCGGGGGGCCCCCGTTCCTTGATGAAGCCCTCGATCTTCCCCTTGCCGAGGTGGCGGGTGATCTTGATCTCGGGATGACAGGCAAACCATGAGCTGATCCGGCCCTGGTCCTGGTACAGGCCCAGGGACGCATCGATCTCCGCTTGCCACCCCATGCCCCGGTTCGCCCAGCCGTCCGCAGGCCTGGGATTGCTCTCGGGCTTGGATGCAAGGTGGGAGAGGTCGAAGTCTTGGGCCTGGTGCTGGACCCGGACCCGCTCCGGCATCCCGGCCTGCTGCTCGGGGGTGAGGTCGGACCAGTCCATCAGGACGCCACCCCACTGTAGACCCGCCAAGCCCGCGCAATGTGGACGTCAGAGGCGCCGAGGGTGTCAAGTAGCATAGAGAAGTGACGAGGCCCTGGCCGGACAGCGCCATTCCACCAGTTATGGACGGTCGCCCGGGTGACAGGGGCATCCGGACCACCAAGGGCTGACCACAACGCGGCCTGGGAAGTAAGGCCAGCAGCCTCGGCGGTGGCTTGTATCCAAGAAGCAAGAGCTGGGTGTCTACTTTCCATGACCGCAAGTTAGCGACGCTTGCACCGAAAGTCAACGTTTCTTTCAAGCGGCACTTGACGTCGCAGTGGGCGTGTGGATAATGGGTTCACCCACCCAGGAGCACCCCATGATCGACGCCACCCTGACCACCGAGACCACCGAAGAAGAAGAGGACACCTTCCGGCAGGAAGATGAGGACTGGAGGATCTGGTAATGAACCGCACCCAGATCGAAGACCTCGCCAAGACCCTCCCCCGCCACGAGTGCGACGACTGCGGCCGGTCCTTGGCCGCTGTCCTGTCCGAGTGCCCGGGGTGCTGGGGGCTGC